>Ga0208734_100006_pt1 | contig 218915 bp, 209 predicted proteins | sample Subbio2Aug_QV11A_FD_184824 | JGI IMG/M metagenome (GOLD analysis project Ga0208734, IMG submission 184824) | Serpentinite rock and fluid subsurface biosphere microbial communities from McLaughlin Reserve, California, USA - CR12Aug_QV11A (SPAdes) | ecosystem: Environmental > Terrestrial > Deep... | reverse complement strand
TCAGGCTCTTATCCGCCCCGGCCAGCCTCTCTTTAGGCGACGTCTCCTATACTACCACGCCTGCCTCTTTTGTGTCAACTGCCTTTTTCTTCCCTCCTCACCAGCTTCTATATAACTGGCGAGTGACACTCCGATAATATACCATGCTCCCCTCAAGTATGTCAACTGGTTTCTTCTCAAATCTTTTTCCAATCTTCCTCCTGCTTAATAGGGAGCAAAAAATATAATACCACAGTACTCGATCTTAGTCAATAGCGCATAAAAAGGCAGAATCTAGTGAGTTCTTGGGTAGGCACCAGTTCTTCCTAACCATTCTCCTAACATAAAATGCGGTACTTCACCGACTATGATGGTGTCTGCAATAGGAACTCTGGTTTCCACCTTTACATTCGCCTTTACAAATGGAACAATTACACTCACACTACTTACAACATTTAAAAATATCCGATGCCTTGTCTGATTGATACCCGCCCCTTCAAAGCTCTCTAATGGTTTAACCTGCACCGTCCCAACCGGAATCAGCCTAAGTCTAATTGTAGGCCCATAGGCAGCAATAAGTCTGATTCCCAGCACTTGGGCAATAGGAAAACGAATCTCTTGTTTTTGCAAGTTCTTAAGTGTTTCCTGTACAATTAATGTAGCTTCTGAGGCCAGTCGATTAACTTGCTGCAAATTGGCCCGCATCAAGGTAACTTTGCCTTGGTTATCTTTATCAATTCTGATCAGGTCACTATACTTGGCATCCGCCGCAATTTTTTCCAATACTGCTCCATGAATCGCTTCTGTTGCAGTCCAATATGCTTGAGCTTCAGCAAAAGCAGTAATTGTGCTTCTTAGACCACGATCAAGGCCCACTAAAATCAACAGAAGGAATACCATTAATAATAATATGGGCCAAGCCCAGAATATTCTTCTCTTTCGCCCAAACACCTCATCTATCACCTCCCGCTATAGTTAATATATGTGGAAGTGCAGATAAAAGGTACCTCAATTTTAACTCACTGAATATATTACATTAAAAAAGAGGCGGTACCGCCTCTTTTTAGAAACTAGACAAGTATACGTACAAACTTTCTTTTTCCAACTTTAATAATCATCCGGTCAATAGGAGCAATATACGCATCCGGGTCTTCGGCTTTCTTCCCTTCAATTTTAACAGCACCCTGCAATATGAGTCTGCGAGCATCGCTTGTGCTAACAGCTAAACCAGCCTCAAATAGCAATTTTGGCAGCCAAATTTGGCCGTTGACTAACAGATAACCTGCAGAGTACTCCGGAATTACATCTGGGAGGTCTTTATTCTTAAATATATTTATAAATTCATTTTCCGCTTCCTGAGCTGCTTCCACACCATGATACATAGAGACAATTTTCTTCGCCAGACGCATTTTAATATCTTTCGGATGCAAGCTACCGTTTTCATAACCTGTCTTTAGGGAACGGATTTCATTTAGAGGAAGGTCAGTTGCCAGCTCAAGGTAACGAAACAAAAGGTCATCGGAAATTGACATTGCCTTGCCATAAATCTCCCTTGGTGGTTCATTAATACCGATGTAATTCCCCAAGCTTTTACTCATTTTTTGAACTCCGTCAAGTCCTTCCAATATCGGCATCATTAATGCGACCTGAGGTTCTTGTCCAAACTCCCGCTGCAAGGTCCTGCCCATCAGCAAATTGAATTTTTGATCTGTCCCACCGAGCTCGACGTCAGCTTTGAGTGCAACAGAATCATAACCCTGCATTAGTGGATAAAACAATTCATGCACGCTAATTGGCAAATTCTCCTTAAATCTTTTGGAGAAATCATCACGTTCCAACATCCGGGCAAGAGTGGTTTTGGCCGCAAGTTCTATCACCTGTTGGAAGTTCAGATTAGATAACCATTTACTGTTAAATACAACATCAGTTTTATCAATGTCCAGAATTTTAAACAGCTGCTCACGGTAGGTCTGGGCATTAGCCAAAACCTCCTCCTCGGAAAGCTGTTTTCTCGTTTCTGACTTCCCTGTAGGGTCCCCGATCCGTCCAGTAAAATCACCAATAATAATTGTAACATGATGACCTAATTCTTGAAATTGACGAAGCTTATGCAGCACAACGGTGTGGCCTAGGTGCAGGTCTGGAGCTGTCGGATCTAATCCTAATTTGACATGCAAAGGCTTTTTATTTAGAATTGAGTGCTTAAGTTTTTTTATTAAATCTTCCTCTGGAATAATTTCAAAGCAACCCCGGGTGATTACCGCCAGTTGCTCCCTTAATAGTGCATCATTGTCCACAATTGGATCCTCCCATGCTACCAAATCAAATTCAGCCATATTCTATCATACTCTGCCAAATGCCTTCAAGTTTTTTGTCATTTTCTCCTTTACAGTCTTTATGATATAATAGATAAGATTTCAGTAGATTAACCCTTAGGAGGTTTTTCTAATGGTATTACAAAAAAAACAAAAGAGAAAGCTCAGATTAGGGCGTTTTATTCTGCTAGTGCTATTAATATCGGCTTTGGTCTTAATGGGAGCAGGAGCCGGGGTGATGGCCGGTGTACTTCGCAATTTACCCTCCTTCGATTTTGAAAATGTTGTTCCACTAATGACAACTTTTATCTACGACCAGGATGGCAATGTCATCGATGAACTTCATGGAAAGGAAAACCGGATCCCAGTCAGCTTCGATGTCATTCCTGATCATTTAAAGGAGGCTTTTTTGGCTACCGAAGACAGGGATTTTTACAATCACTTTGGCTTTGATATTAGAGGAATAGCCCGTGCAGTCGTTGTTAATATCTCTGCCGGTGAAGTAAGACAAGGTGCCAGCACCATCACTCAGCAGTTGGCAAGAACTGCAATTTTAAAGCGCGATGAGAGAAGAATAGAACGCAAGCTGCAAGAACTGGTAGTTGCTATCCAATTAGAACGGCTCTTTACAAAAGATGAGATTTTTGAACAGTACCTGAATTGGGTTTACTTTGGCGAAGGTGCATATGGTGTACAAGCCGCAGCTAGAGTATTTTATGGAAAAGATGTGCAAGACCTTACTTTATCTGAATCAGCCTCCCTGGCTGGTATGGTGAGAGCTCCAGGCGGCAGGTATTCCCCTTTTAGGAACCTAGAAAACGCAACTGCCCGACGCAATCTCGTTTTATCTTTAATGGTTGAGGCTGGGTATATCAACCAGGAAGAAGCAAAAAAAGCCCAGGCTGAGCCTTTTGAGCTGGCAGACAGAAATCAGGATCGGTTAAACCACAACTATCCTTATTTCACTGATTATGTTTCCATTGAAGCAGCAAGATTATTGGAAGAAAATGGTTTTAACCCGCAAGAGTTATTTTCTTCCGGCCTTAAAGTCTATACAACTATGGATGCCAGAATTCAGGCCAAAATGCAAGAAATTTATAACAATCCTTCCTTCTTCCCCCAGGGACCAAGGGGTAGCAAAAGAACCCTGGAAAGCGCAATGGTTGTAATTGATCACCGAACGGGTGGAATAAAGGGAATGATTGGCGGCAGGGAATATAACGTGCAAAAAGGTTTTAACCGGGCAACCCAAGCTGACCGTCAGCCTGGTTCTGCAATAAAGCCATTAACTGTTTACGCCCCAGCTTTTGAAAAAGGTTATACACCAGCAACAGTCATAGACGATTCCCCGGTAACCTATGAAACACCAGGCAGCCCGCCTTGGTCGCCCAGAAACTATGACGAGCGTTGGAGAGGCTTAATAACTGTCAGAGAAGCGGTAAAAGATTCTGTTAACATACCGGCAGTCCGGTTGTTAGAGATGATTGGAGTAAACGAAGGGCTTCAGTTTGGGCGGAAACTTGGTCTCCCTCTAGATCCTCAACGGGACAGGAACCTCTCCAGCATAGCTCTTGGAGGACTTACAAGAGGGGTCTCTCCTTTAAGTATGGCCTCAGCCTATGGCGCTTTTGCAAACCAGGGGGTCCTTATTACACCCCATGCGATCACAAAAATAACTGATAGGCATGATAACATTCTTGTTAGTGTTAAACCGCAACGAGAATTAGTTATGAGTGAACAGACAGCCTATTTAATGACTGACGTTTTACAAACCGTTGTAGATGCAGGCACAGGACGGCAGGCTAAACTGGACCGGCCGGTAGCGGGCAAAACCGGCACTACTCAGTTGTCAGATCAACTTGCCGCACAAGGGCTTAGAGGAACAAGCAATGCATGGTTTGTAGCATATACACCAGAGCTGGTTGGCGCCGTCTACGTTGGATATGATAGGACTGATGCGACCCATTACCTCCCACCCAATGTCGCAGGTGGCGGCCATCCTGCACGGATTTGGAGAGCGGTAATGGCTGAGGCTCTGAAAGGTGTGCCGGTAACTCCTTTTATCCGGCCAAAAGGTTTGTTATACAGTTCGGTTGACACTAAATCTGGTCTTCTACCCAGCGAACTTACACCATCAAGATTTATTATACAAGAGTTGTTTGCAAAAGATACAGTTCCCACAGAATTTTCAGCTGTGTGGCATGAGAAACAAATCTGTGCCGAAACAGGTTTGCTTCCATCTCCTTATTGCCCTAATCTAATAATGAAGGTCTTTTTGCAGCGACCCCCATGGGAAGGTGAGGCTGCGCCAGAGGATCAAGCTCTTACTGCGCCAACAGAAATTTGCACAGTACATCGACCCTGGAACCCGCCGGTCTACTCGCCTGTTGACAAACCGGCAGGTAGCAACATGACGTTGTATCCGCCTCCTGCTCCAAAGCTTCAAGCTACTGCCAGATTTACAGCAGATGCCGGCTGGACAGTGAACCTATCATGGCAAGTATCAACTACAGAGGAATTATCTTACTCGGTAGAGAGATGGGAGGAAGGCAACAATACCCGTTATAATCTTATTTTAACCAATGCAAAAAGCTATATTGACCGGGTAGAACCTAATAAAACCTATTTCTACAGGGTCTTTTCCGTTAATCCCAAGGTAAACTTAAGCACACCTTCAAATGAAGTAATAATTAGAACTGTTCCATAGGTTATGCAAAAAAAGCAACGCTCCTTAAATTATTAAGGAGCGTTGCTTTTTATTTGCGTAACTCTACCACAGTAACACCTGCTCCCCCCTCACCAGGAGAACCGAGCCGGGAAGCTTGAACTTGCGGGTGGCCTTTTACAAAATCCGTGATGGCAACTCTCAGGGCGCCTGTTCCCTTACCATGGATAATAGTAACTGCTGGGACTCCTGTCAAATAGGCATCATCCAAGTACTTGTCAATCGCACTCAATGCTTCCTCAACCTTAGTACCCCGCAAATCAATCTCCAATGGCAGATCCTTGATCTTTTGCAGGTCAACCCTGACCGTGCTTCTTGATTCAAACCTGACCTTTTCAGGCTGAGTCTTCTTGATCTCTAAAGCTTTCACATTAACCTTCATGATCCCCGCCTGGACCATTATTTCGCCCTGCGGGTTTGGCTCAGTTAATACAGTTGCCTTTAGGCCTAACCTCGGAATGAACACAACATCTCCCACCCGAACTTCAACTGAACCGTGTTCAATTGGGTCTTCCGGAAGCAACTGATGCAATTGTTCCTCCGATTTTTTTATTTTGTCTCTTGTTTCCCTGATAGCTTCTTCATAAGCTATTTGTCCTTCACGGCGTACCCTTGCCCGTAATTCTGCAACTACTTCTTCAGTATCCTTTCGAGCTTGGCGGATAATTTCTCCGGCCTTTTCTTTAGCTTTTTGCATGATATCCTTTTGCGCAAGCTTTAGGTTAGCTCTTTCCTCCTGCAGGGTGGCAAATTCTTTAGTAAGCTCTTGCCTGATTTTTTCGGATTCTTGTTTTTCCACCTCTGCTTTATGCCTGGTTTCAGCTAAACGCTGAATAAGCTCGGCAATTTCCGTGTCGTTTTTCCTGGAAAAATCCCTGGCTTCGGCCGCAATTTCCTCTGGCAGGCCTAGCCGTTGAGCTATTTCAAAAGCATTACTTCTTCCAGGCAGCCCAATCAACAAGCGATAGGTTGGCTGTAATGTTTCAATATCGAACTCAACACTGGCGTTTTGTACTCCAGGAGTGCTATAGGCATAAGCCTTAAGCTGGCCATAGTGGGTAGTCGCAATAATCTTTGCTTTCCGCTCCAGCAAGAAGTTTAAAATAGCTACAGCTAAAGCAGCCCCCTCGGCCGGGTCAGTTCCGGCTCCTAACTCATCCAGCAAAACCATGGATTTATGATCAACCAGCTTGGAGACTTCTACTATATTGGCCATATGAGAAGAAAACGTACTTAATGATTGTTCAATGCTTTGCTCATCCCCGATGTCCACAAAAACCTGCTCAAAAACGGCTAAATCCGTTCCAACATCTGCGGGAACATGGAGACCACATTGTGCCATTAAAGTAAAAAGTCCAACAGTTTTTAGGGTTACAGTTTTGCCACCGGTATTAGGGCCGGTTATCACTAACGCCTCGTAGTCAAGTCCTAGTTTTAGGGTTATTGGCACTATTTTCCCCTTCAGCAATGGGTGCCGCCCCTGGCGAATTGATATGACACCATTACAGTTTAGCCCGGGTTCCACTCCATCCAGATCAACACTTAGCCGGCTTTTGGCAAAGATGAAGTCCAATTGAGCTAGCGCTTTTATAGTTAACTGAATATTATCCGCTTCTAATCCAATATTCCGGGTTAAGCGCTGCAGAATTAATTCTATCTCCCGCTTTTCTGCTGCTGCTTCACGCCGCAATTCGTTATTTAATTCAACAACTGCCATAGGCTCCATAAATAATGTTGCGCCGCTGGCTGACTGGTCATGAACAAGCCCTGGAAACTGGGATCGGCACTCTATTTTTACCGGAACCACATAGCGGTCACCTCTAACGGTGATTAAGACTTCTTGAAGTATCTTCTGAGTTTCCGGGGATTTGATAATACTTTCCAGCTTATCTTTTATTCGCCCATGGAGTTGCTTTATTTGTTTCCTGATTCGGTTGAGCTCAACGGAAGCATGGTCATACAGGCTGCCATCATCTTTTACGGCAAATTCGATTTCCTCCTCAATGCGACGAAATACATGGATTTCATTTGCATTATACTTAATAAGAGGATAATTCCCCTCTAGCCCAACACAAAAAGCCTTCAGCCGCCTGGCTGAAGCAAGAGTGTCTAACACAGCTAATAATTCATGTGCCTCCAGGCAGCTATTAATTTTAGCCCTCTCGACAAACCCATTGATATTCCTTATGCCTCCTAATGGGATCAGAGGATAGAGGCGCCATATCTCCCTCGCTTCACTTGTTTCCTGCTGCCAGCGTAAAGCTTCGTCTAAATTAGTGGTGGGCTGCAATTTGTCGATTAGCTCTGCTCCATAAACGGAAGAGCAGCGTGTTTTTAGTTGCTCGAATACTTTATCCAATTCAAGTTTTTTTGCAAGACGCTCAAAACTCTTCATAATCTCACCCCTATTGGGGACATTCCGCGTTCAGATTTGAGGGGACATTCCTGTCCCCAAAGACAGACCCAGACTTCAGCAGGTGTGTCCCCGTTCCTTATTAAGCGGTGTGTCCCCGTTCCTTATAACACTCCGCGAAAATAATGGCCTTTGGTAAATCCCTCCGGACTAAACTTAGCTAGGCGCTCCTTTATTTGGGCAAAAAACCTTTCATCTTTTAATCCCTCCGTAGCCCTGTCCAGAGCTTCCCTGTATAATCTAACTACACCACCAACATAAACAGCATCCCGATTCCCCGCCTCTATTCTTAAGGAATTGAGGCCAAGATCTAAAAAAGAAGAAAGGTGTTCAACCAGACAAAGATCTTTGGAATTGTATAGATACATACGGCAGTATTGATCTGTTTCAATCGGAAAAACAAATTTCATCCTATCCTTAAGACCATAACAGCCTGTGGTGCAAAAATCCGCCGGACCCACTCCAGCACAATTACTGCCACTGATCGATCCCGGGACACAATGCTCAGTAACCATCAACGGAAAATTGCCGTGTACTATGCACTCCAGATTAATCTTATGCAAACTCCGCATCTGGGAAATCTGATTAAAATTGAGTTCAGACGATAGGGCTAATTGAGAAAAACCATGTAGAGACAGAAAAGTACAGGATAAGTCATTAAACAGATTTAATGAAAAGTCAGCATATAACGGGATTTCAAATTTATTTCTATTTATTAGCTCAACAGTTCCCAGATTAGCCGCAAGGACACCCGCTGCTCCTGCCTCTAGTGCCAGCTGGGCAATATATAAAACATCACTTTGCTGTTCGTCTGTCCAAATCCTTGGTGTTGCTAAAACAAGCTGGCAGTCCTTCTCAGCGCCCAAATTAATTAGTTTCCCGATCTCCCTGGGAATCAGGCGGTTTCCGCGAAAAACTTCCCGGCCGACAAATAGCTGATCCGCTCCTGCAGAAATAGCTGCCAGAGCTGAAGCATAATCCCCAACCAAAACTGACAACCTTGTTTTCTGCTTCTTATTTGGCTTCTTAACTTGTCTAACGGCATCAAAAAGGCTATCTACCAATTTGCTATAATCACTAAAAGAAATCACCTTTGAGGAAGTGCCTTTTGTCCTGTTTTCCAGCAGGTTTTCAATCGCCATCCTTCGTGTTGCATTTATTTCGCTTAGAGGAACCATTAAGGAACCATTTATTTCTGCTTCTAATTTCTCTAGCATGAATGGGGTATTGCCAAGGCGCGACATCTGTTCTTTTAAAACTTCAAAAGTGAGGGGCCTTTTTTCTGCAACTTCAGCCTTAAAATCTGAACGGCCTTCCCCGACAAAACCATCCTGATCTTTAATTGTTATTGTCATGGGTTTTCCTTCGGATATTGTAACCCAAGCAGTTACTGGTATTTTACCTTCGGCCCCAGGAAGGCCAATTGCTTCCTGGGCTTGAGCCATTAAGCGGACATCATAGGTTTTAAACAGACGGTCACCAAATCTAACCTCTTCCGGAATTCTAATTTCAACAGTCTCTCCTGCAGCAGCACCTTCAATCCTCTTTCGGTCCCTACTTATGGCTTCTACCGTGAATCCGATTCTTCCGCCTTTTGAAATCCACACCTCAATACCATCACCCAATGCCAAGCCTTCACCTAATTTAACTTTAGCCCATCCCAAGTCATCAATCCCGACTATACGGCCTAAAAAAATGCCCCGGTTATTTGGCCTTGCATAACCCATTAATTCTTTTCCAGGATTTCCGTATAGATAGCCAGTAGTAAAATCCCGATTAAAGATTTGGGCTAAATCCTTTTTTTCTCCCTCAGTAACCATAAACTTTTCGGGATCAGTAAGAAACCTGTCAATTGCTCCCCGGTAGATGCGCACAACAGTGGCAACATACTCTGGCCGTTTCATTCGCCCCTCTATTTTAAAGGATACAACTCCGGATGAGATTATTTCTGGCAGCAGCTCAATTAAACACAGGTCTTTCGTACTTAAAAGATGGAGGTTATCTGAAAATTGTTCTCCTGTTTGACGTTCCACCAAACTGTAGGGCAAGCGGCAGGGTTGGGCGCAACGGCCTCTGTTACCGCTCCTTCCGCCGATAAAACTGCTCATCAAACACTGTCCGGAATAGCATATACATAAAGCCCCGTGAATAAAGATTTCTAAGCCTATCGCACTCCTTAACCCTATCTCTTTTATTTGCGCCAAAGAAAGTTCTCTTGCAAGGACAACCCGATCCAACCCCTGCCGTTCCAAGAACTTAGCTCCTTCAGGATTGTGGATTGTCATCTGGGTACTCCCATGCAGAACCAGGCGTGGCAGGAGTTGACGTGCAGCATGGACTAGACCTAGATCCTGAACAATAACAGCATCGGCGCCGATGCGATGCAGAAAAGACAAATATTTCAGAGCTGCTTCTATCTCATTATTGCCCAGCAAGGTGTTAACAGCTACATATACCATGACTCCCTTCCGATGAGCAAATGCGATAGCTTCCTCGATCTCGCGATCATCGAAATTAGCAGCGCTATGCCTGGCGCTAAACTGGCGCCCACCGAGATAAACAGCATTAGCGCCACTATTAACAGCCGCGACAAGGGCCTCCATACTCCCCGCAGGTGCCAGCAATTCAGGTCCTTTCACAAACGTACCCCCTTGAAAGAAAAGCAGTATATTATGAAGTCCAATAATTTAGACTCTCTTATGACGAATTAATCCAGCAAAAACATCAACTTCGATCCCTGCTTTTTCAATTTCATCCAGAAATAAATTCATACCAAGGGAGTCGCTGGCGATATGGCCGGCATTTATTACGTTTACATGGTGTTTTTCAGCTTCTTTGCGATGTTTATCCGTTATATGCATCACAATTACTGTTCCTACCCCGGCTTGTGCAAGCTTTTCATACATGGCCTCTGGGCCTCCGGTCCCTCCGGTCATATCGACAAATAATCTCCCTGAGCGCTTTTCAGCAGAGCCAACAACAATACTCGGACCAGCATTTATTGTTTGGGCCGCCTTAAATTCGGGGATTGTTTTTAGGATATCAACTATCTTGCCAATAGTCCTGGTTTCCGCCTCATTAAGAAAATCTCGCAGGAACTGAGCAACCAGGTTGTCTGTCGGGGTATGCACACACATATAGGGAATATTTAAAATCCTTGCAGCATCGACACTTCGATTATGATTGACGGGCATCAAACCCCGTCGAACCTCGGAAATCCGACCAGACAGCAAACCCTCCGCCAGATTAATTGGTACCCCTAACCCGGCCAAAATATCCTCCTGTAAATGCATTACTTTATAAAGGCTAGCCAAAGCAGTTCCCTCGGGATGATGCCCGATTACCACATCAAAATGGACGTTCTTTTCCCTTAACCGATCGGCGAGTAGTAGTTCTGCCACTTCTACATCTATGCCTGCAAGCACTTTCTTTACCTCAAGCTCCTCATCTCCAAACAGAATTCTGGTGTCAGCATACGGGTTTCGAAGTTCTTCCAGATCATAATCAGACTTTTCTTTTTCTGGCATATCATTATACTTTTTTTGCTGCTCAGCAAGAAGATTTTTAATCGCATCCTCACCCCTGGGATCGGATTTAATTCCAAGCATTATTGCCATAAGATAAAGGGCATTTAACCGCAAAGAAACTCCTCCTTCTTCAATCTATCTTTATAATCTTTCCCAAAAGGAAAAGGTAAAAACGCCCCGCAAGGCGTTTTATTATTATACTTTTTTTTCTTCCTCAATTAGCTGGATCAATGTTTCATACTCGGCTTTTATTTTAGCAATTTCATCAGCTAAATGCAGTGCCGTTATAACAGCCACCTTAAATTGTGATAACGACGGATTCTTGTGCTGAACCTCTTTCATCTTTCTATCTACTAGTTTTGCAAGGTTCTCTAAATACTGAGGAGGCTCCGGACCTTTTAGAACATATTCCTGATCAAAGATATTAACTGCCACCCTTGAAATTTGTTCTTTATTATCTTTATTCGACAACTGAAGGACCCCCTCTACGCGATTACTATATCTTTCGCGAAAATAAACGGGAATCCTGCCAAATTATCGGATATCAGCCCCAAACTTATTACGCAATTCTTCAATCACCCGGTTATGGATAGACTTCACATCTTCATCGGTTAGGGTACGCTCATGGGATTGATAAGTTAAGGTGTAAGCCAAGCTTTTTTTACCGGCGCTAATTTGAACTCCTTGATAGAAATCAAATAGCTGAATCCTATTTAGCCATGTTCCCCCAGCCTCTGCGATCAGCTGCTCTATTTCCCTGGAGGAAGTTTCTTCTGAAACCATCAGTGCAACATCCCGCTTAATAGAAGGAAACCTTGGAATTGGGCTGTATTTCTTTACCTCAATAGTTTCTGTTTTTACTAATCCTAAATTTAACTCGAACAAACAAGTCCTGGCATGTAAGTTATAGCTTTCTTGCACGAAGGGATGCAATTCTCCAATATAACCAATGTTTTGCCCCTCATATTCAACATTTGCCGCACGACCGGGGTGCAAAAAAGGATATTCCTTTGCAGGAGTAAGCAGGTAATTGCCTAAGGCGAATGAATTTAATAAAGTCTCCAATATTCCTTTTAGATAGAAGAAATCAAGGTTCTCCGCAGGATACTGCCATAATTTATCCAGTTTTCCGGATACCAGTGCCGCAACATTTAATTTTTCCTCCGGTAAAGGCTCGTCAACGGCTTCTTTTGGACAATATACCCTTCCTACTTCAAATAAAGCTACTAAAGCAGCTCGCCTGTTGACATTTCGTGATGCGGCATCTAATAATCCCGGTACCAAGGTAGAACGCATCACGCTTTGTTCTTCTCCCAAAGGGTTCTTTATCTCAACCACATTTCGCCACCCATGGTCTGGCGAAAGCATCAATTTATCAAATGATCCCGGATCTATAAAACTATAGGTTATCGCTTCGTTAACCCCGCAGCTGATTAAGGTTCTCCGTGCCACTTCTTCCACTTTTTGAGAAATAGTTTCACAACTACCTCTAAGCTTTCCAACAGGAAGGGTCGTCGGAATCCGGTCATAACCGTAAATTCGGGCTATTTCTTCGATCAAGTCTATTTCTAAGGAGAGATCGCGGCGGTAACCAGGTACCAGAACAACCAACTCCCCTTCTCTCACCTTTTCGGGCACTAAATTTAACCGCTCCAGGATTGTTTTGATCTCCTCTAATGATAAAACAGTACCCAGAACTTCATTAACTCTGCGGCCCCGTAAATTTATTCTGCCTGTTTGAGCAGGGGAAACATATTCATCAACAAAGTCTCTCATTACTTCGCCAGAGGCTAATTCTGCCATCATATGGGCAGCCCGCATAGCTGCAAGTAAACAACCGCTTATATCAACACCTTTTTCGAACCTTAACGATGCCTCTGACCGCAAACCGAGTGCTCTGGAGGTTTTTCTTGTGTTGATGCTATCAAAATGAGCTGCTTCCAGAAGCACATGCCTGGTTAATTCCGTTATCTCTGTATTTAATCCTCCCATAATACCAGCAATGGCGACAGGCTTTTCTGCATCGGCAATAACTAAAAAATCCGTTTTAATGCTTCTGGTAACACCATCCAAACTTATGATTTTTTCATGTTCCATTCCCCGTCTGACTATAATGGTGTTTTGGCCAATAGTGTCATAATCAAAGGCATGCAAGGGCTGTCCCGTTTCCAGCATGACATAATTGGTAATATCAACGATATTGTTTATCGGTCTGATTCCTGCTGCCATCAGACGCTGCCGCAACCAAGCAGGAGAATGACCCACTTGGACATTCTCAATAACCATAGCTACATATCTTCCGCATAAATCCTTTGCTTCAATTGATACCGACGGCTTTGGAAGAGTTGGCCTGGTTAAATTATATGTTCTTTCTTCTGGAACCAGTAGTTTAGCACCGGTAATCGCAGCTACTTCTCTAGCTACATTTTTTAAGGCCAAACAATCAGCTCTGTTTGGGGTTAGTTCCAAGACTAGAACCCAATCATCCAAGCCTAATACTTTTGCCGCCCTTTCCCCTGGCAGGCTTCCAGAAGGCATCTCCATGATTCCCAGTGCTTCGGCTTCTGGCAAGCCAGATGTATCCAACCCTAATTCCTGGGCAGAACACATCATACCGTCAGAAAGCACCCCTTTAAAGCTGCAGGAATGAATAGGTTTATTCCCAGATAAAACGGCTCCATCCAACGCAACTGCAACCAGCTGTCCAATTCTCACATTAGGAGCCCCTGTTACAATTTGGCAAGTCTTATTGTCTCCTATAAGCACGCTGCACACTAAGAGCCGGTCAGCGTTAGGGTGAGGAGATATCTCCAAAACTTTACCTACGACCACATTCTTTAGACCTTGGGCTAAGTCTTCTATGTCTTCAACGGCAATTCCGGCCTTGGTCAGTTCCCTGGCAAGTGCCAAAGGCGATAAATCTAGTTCAACATAATCTTTTAGCCAGTTATATGAAACACGCAATTAAAATCCCTCCGCTCATCAATTCAATTTAGAACTGATTAAGAAACCTCAGATCATTCTCAAACAAAAGGCGCATATCATCAATCCGGTACTTAAGCATGGCAACGCGCTCCACACCCATTCCAAAGGCAAATCCACGAACTTTTTCCGGATCGTAACCAACATTGGCCAAGACTTTGGGATGAACCATTCCGCATCCTAGTATTTCGAGCCAACCCGACCCGCTACAAACCCTACAGCCATCTCCGCTACACATGATACATGAAATATCAACCTCAGCGCTTGGCTCAGTAAAAGGGAAGTAACTGGGCCTTAGCCGGATTTGCCTCTCCCGTCCAAACATTTCTTGGGCAAAAGTTAGCAGGGTTCCTTTCAAGTCTGACATGGTTATATTTTCATCTATTACCAAACCCTCAACTTGGTGAAACATTGGCGAATGGGTTGCGTCATCGTCTCTTCTATACACTTTCCCTGGGCATATAATCCGGATAGGAATTTCAGGCACCATTTCTTCCATTGTACGAACCTGCACAGGAGAGGTATGGGTCCGCAAGAGGACTTCTTCCGTTATGTAAAAGGAATCTTGCATATCTCTGGCAGGATGGTCCTTTGGCAAATTAAGGGCTTCAAAATTATAATAATCAAGCTCAATCTCCGGCCCTTCAGCTACGGAATAACCCATACCCATAAAAATGTCCCTGATTTTATCGATTATCTGGGTGAGAGGATGTTTGTGGCCTAAGAGAAAAGGTTTGCCTGGCAAGGTAATATCAAATACCTCTGAAGCAAGTCGTTGTTCTACTTCCTGCCTACGTATTACCTCTTGTCTTAATTTTATTCTCTGCTCCAATTCATCCCGTATCTCATTGGCAATCTGACCAATAACTGGCCGCTCAGTTTCTGACAACTGCCCCATCCCCCGTAGGACCTGGGTTAACTCACCTTTCTTACCCAAATACTTGATCCGAAACAGATTTACCGCTTCCAAAGTAGCAAGTGCCTCCAGCTCGTTAAGGGCTTGATCTCTCATGGCCACTAAATTCTGCCGCATACTTAAAACCTCCTGTAACAAATAAAAAAGCCTTCATCGCAAGGGACGAAAGCTGTCTTCCGCGGTACCACCCGTTTTAATCTAATTTCTAGATTATCTTTCTCAACAGTATATTATATGCCTGTTGCTTCCACTTAACGGTGGAAAACCGGCCCGGCCTACTACCAGAAGTCTGAACACTGGTTTCAACCTGCTGCTCGCGGGTGAATTTCAATAGTAACCAACTTAATGAAGCTTTCAGTCACGGCTCCATTTCCCTGAAAGTGGTCTCCCAGTTACTTGTCCCGTTCATCGCATTTATCAGTCATAATATTAGGGGTCATTGCAGAATCATCTTACGGTACATGATGTAAGCTGTAATAGAACCGGTCTTCTCGAAAATCCTCCAAAAAATCTCGGCAGGCAGGAACAATAGCACCACAACCTTTCCAGTGTTTTTTGGGGAACATTTTCAAAAAGATTATAGCACACCGGGCTGTTATTGGCAAGCAAAGTCCGTAGCAACAAAATCTTGCCTGATTTTTTCATAAAGGAGGATTGCTGCTGCAACTGCTGCATTTAATGATTCAACGCTCTTTTTTAGCGGTATTGTCACCAATTCATCGGCCCCTGTCCGTAGCTCAGGCGATATACCTCCGGCCTCATTCCCCACTGCAATACACACTTTACCAGAAAGGTTCGCAAAAAAATGGGGTTTGTTTCCACGCAGATCACCTGCCACAACCTTAACCTGATTCGATCGTGCTTGGGCAAGGAAGTCTTCAACCATAATACCTTCCAAGATTGGGATGCTTAATATAGCTCCCATTGTGGAGCGGATGGTTTTCTCATTGTATGGATCAACTGTTCCTGGAGATAGAATTATTCCTGTCACTCCCACTGCGGAGGCTGTTCTAATAATCGTACCCAAATTTCCCGGATCTTGAACTTGATCGGCAAAAAGCAAAAAACACTCCGCTTGAGAAATAATTTTACTAAGAGAATAAAATTTACGCTTGGCTACCCCAACTACTCCTTGAGGATGTTCGGTAGTGCAAATTATATGCAGCAGGTTTTCAGGAATCTGATAGCATGGCACACCTCTCGCCAGTGCACTTCTAATTAGCTCCTCTCCCCGCCTGCTATCCGTCAACTTGATAGTAAATAGCATATACTCGATCTCTGCTTTGGTTATGGCCTCTTCCAGCATCCTAACTCCTTCTAACAAAAACAAACCGCTGGACTGCCTTTCCTTTCGCCTTTGCAAAGCAGCAGCTTTTTTAATTAATGCATTGTTTTTTGAGGAAATAATTTGACAAGTCATACTGCCCTCCCCCGAATGAGGATCGCTATTATTTTTAGTAGAACAAAAAGGTGACTCGCGTCACCTTTGCACCTTTGAAAATAATACTCATCTTTTATCCTTAGCAGCTTCTACAAGTTTACTAAAGGCTTGCAGATCATTTATAGCCAGGTCGGCTAACATTTTCCTGTTAATATTGATTCCTGCTGTTTTCAATCCGTTAATAAACCTGCTATATGACATTCCGTTGATTCTTGCTGCAGCATTAATTCTAGTAATCCAGAGCTTGCGGAAGTCACCTTTTCTCTTCCGCCGATGAGCAAATGCATATGCCAGGGATTTTAACACCTGTTCATTAGCAGGTCGAAAAATTTTTGATTTCGCCCCGCGATATCCTTTGGCAAGCTTTAAAATCTTTTTATGGCGCCTGCGCGTAACAGTACCGCCTTTAACACGAGCCAATATATTTCCTCTCCTTTCAACACTTTTTATGCATAAGGGATCAATCTTTCTACCCGCTTATAATCTGATTTGCTAACCAGACCAGCTTGTCTCAGTGCGCGCTTACGCTTAGCTGTCTTCTTTTCTAGGATATGGCTTTTAAAAGCTTTCGCTCTTTTAAATTTTCCAGACCCCGTAACCTTAAATCTTTTCGCGGCCCCACGGTGGGTTTTCATTTTTGGCATGTTAACAACCTCCTCTCTAAGATTCTTGCTTCGGCGTAAGGATCATGATCATGTTTCTTCCTTCTACTTTGGGGGGCTTCTCAATATTAGATATATGGCTTAGTTGCTTTGCTAACCTCTGACATAGATCTTGACCAAGCACAGAATGGGTTATTTCTCTGCCCCTAAACATGATAGTAACCTTAATCTTGTCGCCATCTTCTAAAAACCTTTGAGCATTTTTTGCTTTAACCTGAAAATCATGGTCTTCAATGCTTACTCTAAGTTTGATTTCCTTTATGCTAGTCACCTTTTGGCGTTTACGGGCATCACGTTCTCTCTTGCTTTGTTCATAGCGATATTTTCCATAGTCCATTAAACGGCAGACAGGTGGCTTTGCAGCAGGAGATATCTCAACTAAGTCCATCCCCTTCTCCTGAGCAATGCGAAGGGCATCTCGTGATGACATTATGCCAAGCTGCTCACCATCATGGTTAATTAACCGCACTTCTCTTGCCCGGACATCCTCATTCACCCTTAAATCATCTTTGCTAATAATTCGTCACCTCCGATAATTGAGTAAAAAATAAGAGCGAGATAACCACCCGCTCGAAAATACAAAGATTATTTCAAAATACCTTACTAACGATACAAAGTTGTAAGGTGAGAAGCGGGATGGCTTCTACTTTTATGCACTGGCAATATTTACTCCCCATTGAAGATAACACAAAGAAGGCTTTTAGTCAAGCAATTGCCTTTTTGTTCTTCAAATGGTTATCTCTTCTCCACTATTTCAGCATGCAATTTGCCCAGGAGCTCCTCTAAATCTACAGTGCCAATGTCTCCAACTCCTCGTTGCCTAACCGAAACATTTTCCTGCTCCGCTTCTTTATCCCCCACAATCAGCAAGTAAGGGGTTTTCTCAATCTGTCCTTCACGTATCTTATAGCCAATTTTTTCGTTTCTAAGATCAGTCTCTACCCTGATGCCCTTCTCTCGCAGCTTCCCAGCTACCTGCAAGGCATAACCATTCACCCGATCGGTCACTGTTAATATTCTGGCCTGAATAGGAGAAAGCCAGAGTGGAAATGCCCCTGCATAATGCTCAGTTAAAATTCCAATGAATCTTTCAATACTGCCAAATACAACTCTGTGAATCATCACTGGCCGATGCTTTTGTCCATCTTCTCCTATATAAGTCAGATCAAATTTCTCTGGCATTTGGAAATCTAATTGTATAGTCCCACATTGCCATGTTCTTCCAAGGGAATCTTTTAAATGAAAATCAATTTTGGGCCCATAAAATGCCCCCTCTCCCTCATTTAATCGGTAATTCATACCTTTCTCCTCTAGCGCCCTCCGTAACGCGCCGGTTGCAGCATCCCAAATTTCCGGTGAGCCCATAGACTTTTCGGGCTTAGTGGAAAGTTCCACTCGATACTTAAAACCAAACACTTGATAGAAGTAGTCTACTAGATCAATGACACCTTTTATTTCCTCAGTAATCTGCGATGGCAGCATAAAAATATGAGCATCATCCTGGGTAAAAGCCCTAACTCGCATCAAGCCATGCAGAACTCCAGATTTTTCATGCCTATGGACCAGTCCCAACTCTCCCATTCGGATTGGTAAGTCCCGGTAACTATGTTGGGAAGAACTGTAAACAAGCATTGCACCAGGGCAATTCATGGGCTTAATAGCATAAATATCTTCATCAATATTAGTGAAATACATATTCTGCTTGTAATGGTCCCAGTGGCCTGAGCGTTCCCACAACTCGCGGCTTAAAATGATGGGAGTCTTTATTTCAAGATACCCCCTCTTCTTATGTTCCTCGCGCCAAAATAATTCTAATTCATTTCGAATAACCATCCCTTTCGGATGAAAAAATGGAAAACCGGGGCCTTCCTCTTCTAAAGTATATATTGAAAGCTGAGGCCCTAGTTTCCGATGATCCCTTTTCTTCGCTTCTTCCAGTCTGTGCAAGTGCTCATTAAGGTCGTTTTGCCTGAAAAAGCAAGTACCGTAAATTCGCTGGAGCATTTTGTTGGCCTCGTTTCCCTTCCAGTAAGCTCCAGCCAAGCTTAATAGTTTATATGCCTTAAGTTTTCCTGCAGATGGAATATGCGGTCCCGCACACAAGTCGTTAAAATCGCCCTGCGAATACAGTGATATTTCCACATCCTCCGGCAGTTCAGCAATTAATTGCTCCTTGTATTTTTCGCCGTAACTTCCAAAATATTCGATAGCTTCATCTCGCTTCATCGTCCTGCGCAGGAATGGATAATCTTCGTTTATTATCCGCTTCATTTCTTGTTCAATTAATTCCAAATCTGATGGAATAAATACATGCTCAGAATCAAAGTCATAGTAGAATCCATCCTGGATAGCAGGTCCTATTCCCAAACGAGTTCCAGGAAAAAGGTTTTGAACAGCTTGAGCCATAATATGGGCAGCACTGTGACGCAGAACCTGCATAGCCTCGTCATCCTGTTCAGTTAGCAATTCGAGAGTACCATCCTGGTTTAATGGGCGATCAAGGTCGACCAATATGCCATTGAATTTAGCAATAAATGCTTCTTTTGCTAGTCTTTTGCTTATTCCCGCAGCAATTTCCATGGGGGTAATCCCTTTTTGGTACTGATTAACACTGCCATCCTTGAGTCTAATACTAACTAACTCCAAATAAAATCATCCTTCCTGAAAAAAAATAAAATCCCACCCTTTAGGGGCGAGATTAAACCCGCGGTTCCACCCTACTGAACAAAATGCACCACTCTAGCACCAGATAACGGAGGTAAGGGCCGGTGGAGTTAATTCCCCCACAGTTCCAGGGTGGTAAACATCTGGAATTAGCTAAAGGGGCTTTCAGCCACGATCCCTTCTCTCTGAAGCCTACCTAAATGTTCTTTCCCCATCATCACTAAATATTTTTGCTTTTAATTATATGCAATTCTTTTTTTTTGTCAAATTCCCTCCTAAAGCAAAAAAAACAAGAGAGCCTGGAAAAGGCCGATGAAAAATCCGATTATTGCACCTAAAGCTTCTATATGTTTTAATTCCTTGGAGGCAATACTAAGTACAAGATGTTCCAATTGTTCTAAATCCAACCGGTTTATTTTATCCTGTACCAGCAAAGAAAGGTTAAGTGATGATGATAATTCAGTGGAAAGGTCCTTGCTTACTCTCGCCAGTAGTAATGGCGCTTCCCGCCTGAGAATGTCTTCAATAATCTGCACAATAGTGTTTTTAACAGGTAGCGGTAAAAACATGGGAAGACGCTCATGCAAATGATTCTTCACTGAGCCCGAAAGAATTTCGATTGCCTTTCTCTGATTTTCAGGCATGTTAATCTGGCCCACTAAATCCTCTAGGGAAAGTAGCTGAGTAGCAACAACATTCCCTACCGAGCATGCAATTTCTTGCCGCCGCTTGGGAATGACACCTTGAATACTGTAGTTAATCAAAGGTATCCGAATAGCGACATAAGGGCGAAAAATTAATTTTATCGCCAGCCAGTTGGTTATCCAACCTATGAATGCACCAAGAATAGGGGCAATAATAAAAACAAACCACATATCTATCTCCACCAATAAAATATGCGCTAGCAAGAGAAATAATTTTTTTACCTGAATATAGTTTTTCAGGCGGCAGGTCATAATCCCCCGCATCGTTCCAACGGTGTAGCGTATTTCATACCCGGCTATTATTATGATGATTATAATGCAAATTTTATCCTTCGACGAGTATAATATCAAATTAAAAAATAAAAGTCCCCCTATGGGGACCAAAAGTAATGCACAGTTACAGTTTTTCCGGTTTCATTGCCCGAACATAACTGTTATTGATTTTCTCCCAGGTTGTGACAACACGTACATCCCCCACAAATCTTAACTCGTTCGCCAAATACGCCCTGCAGAGTTGTCAAAATATCCTTTACTTTTTTTGGTTCTGGCAAGTGTAAATTAATCCGCTTCGGGGCAACAGTAATTAGGGCGCTAATCAATAAGTCTTCACTGTCTATTTCACTTTGCACCATATCTACGCTAAACCCGTTCTTATATCTGCTGTCAATAACATTAGTGTCATTATCGAACATTTGGAAAGAGCCGGACGATTTTAGAATTACATTAACAATACTTACCCGAGGTTCCTGCACGTCTACGAAATACTTTAATAACCGTACAAACTCGTTATGCTCTTTTTCCATCATATAATCGTCAACTGCAAGCTCAACTGCCTTTTCTAGACTTTTCCAATAATCCGGCAGGCGGAAATTAATAAAGCCCTCGATATTTAAATATTTTTGCTCGAACAGGTAATCGGCTAACAATTGACTTATTTCCTTCTGCCTCTTAACCACAGCAGCACACGTGGTTTGACTATTACCCTCATTGTCTTGCCAGCTGATTATCTCTTGCGCTTTGATGCCAATCTTGCCTCTCTCGTTTGCAGTAAAATAATAAAAATTGCTTTCAATCATGTTTTCAATCATATTGGCTTCCCATTTATTTACAATGACATCGGCCACGCTCTCGGCTACAGCCATTTGAACCTTTGCAGCAAAAGGGCATTCCACTTCTTGATATACAGATAAAATTCCTTGTTCTGCCACCAGCCTGGCTTTTATTTGAGTGAGAGGCACTATTTTTTTAATCAAGTTCCCATATACAAGATCAATATATTTTTTCGATCTAATTTCCGTTATTAGAAAGGGCATTTTCCTCACCTCTCCTCCATTTTTTAGAAAACAAAGAAGTCCAGCAAAGAACTTCCAATAATATTATTTCTACTCTGCTATCAACATATGCTAAAATTACAGTTAACTTTCCTGGTCCAAACCCCCATAAACTTAACAAAAAGAAAAGTCCCAGCATCAGACTCTAATCCAAGAGATTGATTTCTTTGTGACAAAACAAAAAGTAGTGCCGTCTTTAATGACTAACACTACCATGATCTTTTAAATGGTGGGCCGCAGAGGACTTGAACCTCTGGCCCCCTCCGCGTCAAGGAGGTGCTCTCCCTCTGAGCTAGCGGCCCATTGAATATCATTATGCCTTAAAGGTCACGTAATGTCAAGTGACGCTCCGTCGAGAAAAACTGGATGATTTTTAATAGCTACATATGCAGTTCGGAAAACTCTTTGGCATTAAAAGAACTCCTCACAAAAGGACCTGATACAACAAACTGAAAACCCATGTCCTCGCCGATTTTCCTATAACAGTCAAATTCCTCCGGGGTCACGTAATCGATAACTGGCAAGTGACCCTGAGAAGGTTGCAGATATTGGCCTATTGTAACAATATTCACCTTATTGCCATATAGGTCTTGCATCAGGCTGACAACCTCATCTTTTTTTTCTCCCAAACCGAGCATGAAACCAGATTTTGTAAAAATAGAGGGGTTCATTATCTTTACCTTTGACAGCAGCTCCAAACTTCGCTCATAAAAAGCCTGGGGCCTCACTTCTTTATAAAGGCGTGGAACCGTTTCGACGTTGTGGTTATAAATATGAGGACCGGCTTCTACTACCTGGCTTAGGCAATCCCAATCACCGTTAAAGTCAGGCGTAAGGACCTCGATGATAACTCCAGGGTTATAGCTTTTTATCTCTCTTACAGTTTGGGCAAAATGGCTTGCTCCGCCATCTGCTAAATCATCCCTGGTTACAGAGGTGACGACTGCATGTTTTAAACTTAATTCTTTTATAGCCATTGCAACCCTGAAGGGTTCGCTGATGTCAAGGGATTTTGCTTCCCCTGATTCAACAGCACAAAAGCGGCAGTTTCTAGTACACAGGTTTCCCATGATCATGAATGTTGCTGTTTTTTTGCTAAAGCATTCGCCAAGATTTGGGCAAAGTGCGCTCTGGCACACCGTATTTAAACCTAGAGATGCAACTAAATTTTTTGTGGCATACAAACTGCCCGTAGAGGGCAAACGCTTTTTTAACCAAGAGGGAAGTCGCTTAACCACCGATTCTTCTCCCTTCCCGACCGAAGCATTCTAAAAAATAATGACGATCTATTTTATTATACTATTTTTCATGCCATCGATGGCATTTTCAAAAAAATAGCCGCGAAAATCCCGTGGCTTCAACTGGGGATAGAAAATGCTTAGTATTTCGTGTACAGAGCTCCATAGGGGCTTTTGTTTAAAGGAAGCAGTTTTTGGAATTTCTCCGCCACTGCTGGAACTTCAAGGCCAAAATAGTGCTTATATCTTTCAACATAACTACGGATAACATAAATATCCCTTTCTGTCATAGGAACAACTTGGACTTCCTTTCCAAGTTTATAAGGAAAGACTTCACCTCCAATGTACATTACCCCTCCGTGCATACCGGTCCCACAGAAATTACCCACTATATTTTCACTGGAGGATCTGTCTAAACCGAGGACTATTATTATGCCTCCAGCCATATATTCTCCCAGGAAATCTCCGGCTGATCCACCAATCACAATTACAGGGATTTTCTCTTTATATTCTTTCATATGGATTCCAGCCCGGTACCCAATGTTTCTTTTAACAAAAATCTCACCGCCCCGCATAGCATAGCCTAAGGTATCACCGGCATCCCCATGGATGACCACAAGGCCGTTATTCATTGTATTACCAACCCCATCCTGGGCATTTCCCTTAACCTCTATGAATAAACCGTCCATGTAAGCCGCCAGGTCATTTCCTGGCGTACCCTCTATTATTATTTTCTGTTTGCCCCGGAGGGCATCCCCAATATATCTCTGGCCATTTATATTTTTTAAACAGCTTGTTTCATCTCTATTTGCCAGTTGGTGCCGAATTATCCGGTTTAACTCCTTATAGGGCATCCCTTTTGCTTCAATACAAATCAATTTATTTTCCCCTCCCCCGGACTACACTCTAAACAGAATTCTGGGTTTACATAAATTCTTTTAATTTTACCATTCTATTCCCCAACAGCAGAAACACCCAAAACATTTAACTCGCGCTCTGTTAAGCCTATTCCTCGCAACATCAGGCGGTTGCCGCGGAGGCTCTCCAGAGCATTAATCCCCATGCCGCCCAGCATTTCTTTAATTTCAAGCTTCCAGGCCCGCAAGAGGTTGACAGCCCTTCTGGTCCCCTCTTGTGGGTTTAAACGCTTGACCAAACTGGGTTCTTGAGTTGCAATCCCCCAGTTGCACTTGCCTGTATAACACTTCTGGCACATGTGACATCCCAAAGCAATTAATGCTGCGCTGGCAATATAGACCGCATCGGCTCCCAAAGCTATCGCCTTGACCACATCAGCACTGTGCCTGATGCTGCCCGCCACAACAATGGACACATGATTTCTGATCCCCTCTTGGCGCAGCCTGGAATCTACTGCTGCTAACGCAAATTCGATAGGCAAACCTACATGATCACGAATCCTTAAGGGAGTTGCCCCCGTCCCTCCCCTAAAACCGTCAATAGCGATTATATCTGCTCCTGCCCTGGCAATTCCTGATGCGATTGCCGCCACATTATGGACGGCAGCTATTTTTACGAAAACCGGTTTCTTGTATTCAGTAGCCTCTTTCAGAGAAAAAATTAGCTGTCTTAAGTCTTCGATAGAATAAATATCATGGTGCGGTGCCGGAGACAGGGCATCGCTTCCTTCCGGTATCATTCTGGTCTCCGAGACTGCACTAACTACCTTCTGAGCGGGCAAATGACCGCCAATTCCAGGCTTGGCTCCTTGGCCGATCTTGATCTCTATTGCGGCTCCGGCATCCAAATAATCCGGATCGACCCCGAAACGGCCGGAGGCTACCTGCACAATGGTATTGGCGCAGAAGCCATACAAGTCCCGGTGCAGACCGCCCTCCCCGGTGTTATAGTAAGTACCAGCTTCTTGCGCTGCCTGGGCCAGGGATTTGATCGCATTTAAGCTGATTGAACCAAAAGACATGGCGGAAAACATCACCGGGATCTCCAACTCCAATTGGGGCGGCAGTTGAGAGTAAAGTTTGCCATTTTTGAAAGTCAGTTTTTCCGGTTTTCGCCCCAAAAAGGTTTTGAGTTCCATTGGCTCGCGCAAAGGGTCGATAGAAGGGTTAGTAACCTGGCTGGCATTTAAAAGCAATTTATCCCAATAAACCGGATAAGGTTGGTCATTTCCCATTCCGGCAAGGAGAATCCCCCCCGATTCCGCTTGCAGGTAAATAGAACGGATAATGTCTTCGCGCCAGTTGGAGTTTACCCTGAATTCCAACGGATTTTTTCTTACTATGAGCGCACTGGCCGGACATAAAGTTACGCACCTGTGGCAGTTAACACAGTTGGCATCTGCTGCTGACATTTTTTTTGTTGCAGCAGTAAAGATGTGGACCTTGTTCGCACACTGATTTACACACACTTGGCATTGGGTGCATTTGCTTTCGCTCCGCTCAATTATAAAGCTTGGTGTGATTAAACCTATAGACATAGACTCTCTCTCTCTTTCATGAAGGATACCCGGCCGCAAGGGGTACTTCCCACAAAACATCCCTGGAATGTGAAGCCGATTCTAACAATCCAAATACAGGTTGACCGCCCCTAGGAGCCCAAACCCGATCCGGAATGGGGCATATTTCTCTGATAGCAGCTTCTTCACTGGCAATGAATAAAAATTCATTTTTGGTAGCAGCTGTCATCGGCCTTAATTTCAGGCGGTCGTTTAAGGCCATAATCCCACAATTAGAAGCCAGAATAATGGAAAAAGGACCGTTTATTAGCAGGCTGCCATAAACAGCTCGTAAGGCCGTATATAGTTCTTTTTTCTCCTGGTCCATGCGCTCTATTTCTGACCAGAAAGGCGCAGCCACCACCGCTGCCGCAACCTCCAGCGGAACACAAAACTGCCTTAGCAGCAAATCAAAAATATAGGTAATCGCCTCGGTATCAGTTTGCAGGGCACAGGTGTATCCATGCATTTGCAAAAAACGACGATTGGCATCATAAGAAGAAATTTCTCCATTATGGACTACGGACCTGTCTAGCAATGCAAAGGGATGAGCTCCCCCCCACCAACCAGGAGTATTGGTCGGAAATCTTCCATGAGCCGTCCAAATATGTCCCTGATATTCTTCTAACCGAAAGAAATTGCCAATGTCTTCAGGATAGCCAACCCCTTTGAATATGCCCATGTTTTTCCCGCTGGAAAAAACGTATGCCCCTTCAATCGTCCGGTTCAAATTCATTACCGATCGGACAATAAATTCTTCTTCATCGATTCCGCTTTTAATGAGCTTTTCGGCCTTTGGCTTTATAAAGTAACGCCAGATGATCGGCGGATCTATTATAGAGCTTGTATTTCTCGTTGGAATTGCCTCATCAAATTCAACATGATAGTGTTGGCTTAAATACATTTCCGCATCTACTTTGGCGGAGATATTATCAAAAAAAAGGTGGAAAGCGTAATAATCCTTAAAATGAGGATAGATGCCGTAACCTGCGAAGCCTCCGCCCAATCCATTTGAGCGTTCATGCATCAAACTGATCGACTGAATAATTTTTTCGCCTGAAAAAGCTATACCCTTTTTGTTCATGATCCCGCTGATTGCGCATCCTGAAGGTATTCTTACGTCTCCTTCTTTAAACATGATAAATTCCTCCCCCTTTAATTTCGAAAACAAAAAAGGTATCCCCTGATAGAAGGAATGAAGAATTCCCCCGTAAGGTGGACACCGTTGCCCTGCACAATATTCCGTTAAAATGGTTTGCACAAGATCATTTTTTAATAGTGTTTAATTCCTGAGAAAGGATAATCGCCTCGGCAATTTTTTTCATTGGCATAGACTTATTCATAGCTTGCTGCTGGATGCGCTTAAATGCCTGAGCTTCACTGATGCCAAGGGTTTGCATCAGGATTCCTTTGGCTTTCTCTACCACTTTACGTGTCGCCAAGGTTTCTTTTAGCCTTAAAACCTCTTTTTCAAGCTCCCGCATTTTCTGGAAAGAATTAATGGCAGTCTCTACAGCCGGCAGCAAATGAGCCTCGGTAACCGGCTTAACACCAAAAGAAAGGGACCAGAAATCTTTAGCCTTTTCGATTAATTCCCTTTGCCAATGAGGGGTGAGCAACAAAATAGGCGTTATCCGGTCTTCTTCCAATATTCTGGCGGTATCAAGCCCGCCCATGCCGGGCAAATCCATATCAAGAATTACCAGATCAGGAACTATTGTTCTTACTCCACGGAGGGCAGATGAACTGTCCTCGCCTTCTCCTACAACAGCATAGCCTTCACGCAGCAGAAGGTTTTTTAAGGCAAGCCGGAGGGTGTTATCCCCACTTGCAATAAATATCTTTGTGTTCATTGAGGATCACCCCTTAGCTGCCAGATTTATCACCACGTTTAACAGCAATAGCGTCCCGGGCGGAAATACACCGCGCGAGGACGCCATTGCCCTTGCACTTCAATTCAGCATATTAGAAAAAATACCTTGATTAGGTCCTAATTAGAATTTGGCAAGATATTCCTGCAATTCCCACTGGTGAACCTGCATGCGATAACGATCCCATTCAATCATCTTTGCATCCATAAAGCGCTGATAAATATGCTCTCCAAGGGCTGCCTTAATTACTTCGTCTTTGGACAACTCTTTCAGCGCTTCCTGCAGCGAAGACGGAAGGACATCAATACCCAGTTCCTTCCTCTCTTCAGGGGTCAGCTCATAAATGTTGCGGTCACACGGAGAAGGCGGCTCAATGCTGTTTTTAATGCCATCCAGCCCCGCAGCCAGACATGCTGCCAAAGCAAAGTACGGGTTGCAGGAGGGATCTGGACTGCGCAATTCCATCCTCGTAGAAGCTCCGCGCTTGGCGGGGATCCTTATCAACGGGCTGCGATTTCTCGCTGACCAAGCAATATAAACAGGAGCCTCAAACCCGGACACCAGCCGCTTATAGGAATTAACAGTTGGATTAGTGATAGCAGAAAGGCTGCGGGCATGTTTCATTAAGCCGCCGATAAAATAACGGCAAACCTGACTCAACTGATCGCTGGTACCTGGATCGAAAAATGCATTTTTCCCATCTTTCACCAACGACATATTAAGATGCATGCCAGAACCAGGGATCCCGTAAACCGGCTTTGGCATAAAAGTGGCATGCAATCCATGGCGCTGTGCTATGGTCCGGACAACAAATTTAAAGGTAACAATTTTGTCTGCAATATCAAGGGCATTAGAATACTTAAAATCAATTTCATGCTGGCCAGGAGCGACTTCATGATGAGAGGCCTCAACCTCAAAACCCATGTCATCTAGGGTAAGAACCATGTCTCTGCGGGCATTTTCACCAAGATCGACCGGCGTCATATCAAAATAACCTGCCCTGTCATGGGTAATGGTAGTGGGTTTGCCTTCAGCATCTGTATGGAAAAGGAAGAACTCGGCCTCAGGACCAACATTCATGGTGAATCCCATTTCAGAGGCTTGCGCCAGAACCTTCTGCAAGGTGCAGCGAGGGCAGCCTGCAAAGGGTGTTCCATCGGGATTATACACATCACACATCAACCGGGCAACAACACCATTTTCTTTGGCCTTCCACGGAAAAATAACGAAGGTAGAAGGGTCGGGCCGTAAGTACATGTCGGATTCTTCGATTCGGACAAATCCTTCAATTGAAGACCCATCAAACATCATTTCATTCTCAAGGGCTTTATCTAGTTGATCAACTGTAATAGCAACATTCTTTAAGACCCCGAAGATGTCGGTAAACTGCAGCCTAACAAACTTTACATTACATTCCTTGGCTAGAGACCTGACATCTTCCGCTGTTAATCTGCTCATAGGCCTAGACCCTCTCTTCCAAATAAAATGCTAATAAGAATTCGAACCTAATTATAGCATAATTTACAGGTGTCAACCAGAATATGCCCCGCAGATTTAGTTAATTTAGGGCTACTTTTTAAAAAGCAGCCCTAATCGATTTAGCCAAGGATTTCTTCAGCAGCCTTTGCATCTATATCCATAATATATTGAATCCCACTTATTTCAGCTGCCTCTTTCGTTAATGCTGCCAAATCATCACGAGTAATGTGCTCAAGGCTAAATTTCCTGGCCCCGCACATGAACTGCCTTAATCCCTGGGCAAGCCTTTCAAAATAGGTATAGACTCCAATCGCTCCCACCGGCAGTCTATCAAAATCTTTACCTAGCTGGTGTTTAATTTCTGCCGAAAGAACAAAGACCTGTTCCAAATGTTCACCGTATTTCTTATATTCACCAGGGACAATACCTTCTTTGAGTTTTTCACCCACAGATTTACCTACCATAGCCGCTGCCAAAGGACCTCTGGCCATGCCAATCAGTTTTACATGGGGTGCGCTAAGAGCAAATCCTTTATACATATGATCTTCAAGTGCAAAGCCGCCTGCTATCGCAACAGTGGGAACAAAGGCGCCCTTTGCGGCCAACCGGTCTAAATAACTGGTAAGCAGTCCTTGCAGGTGGACTGTTGGGATGCCCCATTCATTCATCATCCGCCATGGACTCATGCCTGTACCTCCACCGGCTCCATCAACCGTCAAGAGGTCAATCCTGGCATCAGAGGCATATTTAACTGCCCTGGCCAAATCAGCCGGCCTGTAGGCTCCTGTTTTGAGGAAGATTTGTTTTGCCCCGGCCTTACGCAAAGTTTCAACTCTGGCATGGAAGGCTTCTTCCGTTACCATGCCTACACGGGAGTGGCGCTCAAACTCGGAAAATGCGCCGGCACGGAAAGCCTCCTGCACCTTATTATCCTCCGGATCCGGCAGAACAATATAACCCCGGCTTTTAAGCTGCAAGGCTCGCTCAAGAGTCGACAGTTTAACTTCTCCGCCAATATCCTTTGCCCCTTGGCCCCATTTTATTTCGACAGCTTCTACACCTAATTGCTCTAAAGCGTACTCTTGAACTCCAAGGCTAGTGTCTTCCACATTTGCCTGCACGGCAATAAAACCATGGCCGTTTTGCCACTTCTGGAAGTCTTTTATTCTTCTTTCAAGCGCCGGTGAATGCATAATCCGCCCGTTTTTAATTTCCGAATCCGGGTCCATAGCGCAAACGTTTTCACCGATTACTATCCCAACCCCTGATATGGCCGCTCCGGCTGCCAGATGCTCCCAATTGTCCGCCGCTACATTGGTTGAACCCATGGCAGCAATGACAATTGGTAAACGGAGCTTTAGTTTGTTGATTACCCCAATTTGGGTTTCTAAATTCACTGCCGGGAAAACAGCCTTGTCGCTGTCTGCTTCGATTCCGTGAGCCCCTACGGCAGTACCCATAATATTAAAGTGGGAAAGATCTACAGGATAGTCTTTTTGGGATGCAGTAGATATTTTTCCGAATGGCTGAGGATAAAGGACTTCTTTGCCCCGGACTGCTGACTTGCCAACTTCACACAGGCCAAAACAGCCATCCAGACAGTTTGCACACATACCGCTAATAGGACAATAATCTGACTTTGACCGGCGCCTTGTTCCTGTTGCCTCTGTGGCGTTAACTCCAAAACTAAAGCTCATTTTCTACCATCCTCCAATTTCTCTCGCTTTTATAGTTTTTCTTTTTCTATATCTTAGAGTTTGTAGTATCTATACTATGGCTCAACTTCTACGCTATGGGTTTAAGACTTGCCTCCCAGATTCTAATAGGGCAGTTACCCATACTATCTTTGCGCGCTTTATTTGTGGTAATCTTTACATCTAACAGCCTACTGACAAACTCCGCCTTGACCCCAACCAGCTTTCGGTAAGAATCTACCAAGTGATGGTCAAGTGATTTTAAAATTCGAATTAGATACTCTTCCTCACCGCTAATAATAATAATCAAATCAATATCCGAAGCAATTCCGGCTGTATCGCTCGCAGTGCTCCCATGAACATATGCGGCAATCATTCCCTCATCTAACTCATTTATGCAAGCGCATAAATACTTTGCGAGACCATACCTGAACCAGCTGTGAGTTTCCCGATTTTCCAGAGCCAGGCCACTGATTATCTCTTCTCTAGTCTTTCCGATGGAACGCATACAAAACTCTAATGAACGCTCAATCAATATGCTTGTAAGCATGAGCATCCATCTCCTTCCAGCGGCTCAGGTGCCTTAACCCTGGAATATCGGCCCTTCAACATCCTTTTATGCAGTGAAAGAACCATTTTTTCTGTGACTATCGCGCACAACAAGGTCCAGTTTGCCGCTATCCAGATTCCAAAAGGTTTTTCAGCAAAGAACCCAGCAGCCATATAGCCACCCCCAATAAACTACCATCCTCTTTTTTTAGTTTTCCGATTCTGGCTTCGATAATATTGCTCCCAAGGCATCCCTCCCCTCTCGATTAAAATCACCGGATTAGTAAACAGGCAGGTATTCTTTAAGCTCCCAGGGATGAATAAGGTTGTGATACCTTTCCCATTCCTGCAACTTCCCTTGATAAAACCGGTTGAATAAGTAATCACCTATAGTAGTTCGAATTACTTCGTCCTTGGCTAGTTCAGCCAATGCTGCCTCCAGGTGATGGGGCAAACGCCTCACCTGAAGCGCGTCTCTTTGCTCCTGGTCCATTTGGTATATATTATCAAGAACTGGCTCGGGGGGCAGAATGCGGTTTTTTATTCCTTCTAAGCCAGCCTTAATCATTACCGCAAAAGCCAGATAAGGGTTACATGACGGGTCAGGATTTCTCACTTCCACTCTGGTTTGCTGTCCCCTATAAGCCGGTATCCTGATCACAGAGTTTCTATTATGTTCAGACCAAGCTATATACACAGGAACCAGTTCGCTGGGGATCAGTCTTTTGTAAGAATTTACCAGGGGATTGGTAATAGCTGTATTTGCTTCAGCATGTTTTAAGATGCCCGCAATAAAGTGCAAACAATCTTTACTAAGCTGCCTTGGACTTTCAGGTTCAAAAAAAGCGTTGTTACCCAGGCGATAAAGGGAAATGTGGCAGTGCAAAGCTGACCCTGGCATGCTGATTATTGGCTTTGGCATAAACGAAGCATGCAAGCCGTGGCGCTGAGCTATTGTGCGAACAACAAACTTGGAAGTGATAAACTTGTCGGCAGCAGCTAAGACATCATCAAATTTCAAAATAATCTCATGCTGCCCATGGCCTAACTCATGGTGGCTGGAACCAATATCGATTCCCATTTCTTCCAAAGTGAGGACCATATCCCTGCGCGCGTTTTCCCCCATATCGATGGGAGACAGGTCGCAAAACCCGGCTCTGTCATGGGAATCTGTGGTGGGATTGCCTTTGTCATCCCCATGAAATAAGTAGAATTCTACTTCGGTGCCTGCCATCGTGCTATAGCCCATGGCCGAAGCCTCTGCCAGAACCTTGCGCAATACATAGCGGGGACAGGCCGTATACGGTGTACCATCAGGGTTGGCGATATCGCAAATCAACCTGGCCACAGCTCCCTCCCTGGGTCTCCAAGGGAAAACCACAAAAGTGCTGGGGTCGGGTTTTAATACGATATCTCTTTCTCTATTTTTGATTGCTCCTTCTAACACAGAGCTATCGAAAATCAACAGTCCGTCAAGAGCTCGCTTCAGGTCATCAACTGTCACCGCAATGTTTTTCAATAAACCAAAAATATCGGTAAACTGCAGCCTAACAAACTTTACATTGTACTCTTTAGCTTTTTCTAGAACGTCTTCGGGCAAATACACTTTAATTACCTCCTAGATTACAAGTTAAAAAAAGAAACATCCCCAGAACAGGTTACCTGAAACCTGTCTGCGGACGTCACTGCCCAAGACTGTATACCGTTGTTATTTGTCATTATATAACAAGTAACCAGACCGCATCAAGAGGTTTTTTAAATGAATACTGTATACCTAGATTATTTCCCCTTTGATAACGGCTTTCGCAATCTTCTCTAAAGATGAGCAACGGTCCATGCTGGTCTTGCGCAATAACTTAAAAGCTTCCTGTTCCGGCATACCTCTTTGTTCCATTAACAGTCCCTTTGCCCTATCGATAATTTTTCTGCTTTCCAAGGTTTCCTTAACCTTGCGGTTATCCTCCTCCAATTTCTTAATTTTATGAAAGCATGCCCACGCCACCTCTACCTGAGACAATAGGCTGATTTCATTAAATGGCCGCACCAGACAGCCATAGATCCCAGCTTCTCTTATCTTATCTAAAGTAACCCAATAGTAATCTTCGTTCATCGTCAGAATTACAGGGGTTACCCGTTGCTCATCTAAAACCCTGGCCACTTCAAAACCGTCCCTTAAGGGTAAAAGCGCATCCGCAACCACCACGTCAGGGCTAAGGTTAAAAGCCTGCTGAGACAATGTCCGGCCATCGCCTGCCTCCGCTATGACAAAATGGCCTGCTCTTTTCAATGTGTCTTTTATATTCCGCCGGGTTCCTGCGTCCTGGTCGCCCACCGCAATTTTTAACCCAAACAAAGGCAGCACCTTCATTAAGCAAAGGTATATGTATTGCTGCAAATAATACCAAAAAAAATAGGCTCCTGCAAGGATTTGCCCTGGGAGCCCAAAATATTTGCTAATTATTATACAGCTTAAGCGCTCCTTCCACACCCGCTCCGGGAGGCACATGATAACCAAGCTGCCGTAAGGTGTCCTCTATAGCCGATAATAACAAGACGACATTCTTTCTTTTGGATGTATGACCCATCAGGCCGATTCTCCATATTTTACCTTTAAGCACACCTAATCCGCCACCAATTTCAATACCATAATGGTTTAATAGCCGTTTTCTAACCTCCAGATCGGGCACACCTTCAGGAATAATCACCGAGGTAAGCATTGGCAAGCGGTACTCGGGGTTGACCAATAGTTTAAGACCCATGCTCGTTAATCCTGCCTGCAAGGCCTCCCCGTTTTGTTGGTGACGGGAATAGACCGCTTCTAGCCCTTCTTCTAAAATCAGTTTCAAGCCTTCATGCAGTGCAAATATCATCGAGATCGGGGCAGTATGGTGGTAAAAGCGTTCAGAGCTCCAGTATTTAGTGATCATTGTCAGATCTAAATACCAGCTTCTAACCTTATCCTTCCTGTCTTTAAGAATATTTCCAGCCTGGGGACTAAGGGTAACCGGGGAAAGCCCCGGCGGTACACTCAAGCACTTTTGCGTACCGCTGTAGCAGGCATCGATGCCAATCTGATCAATATTAACTGGAATTCCACCCAAAGACGTAACGGCATCAACAAAAAACAAGGCCTCATATTGCTTGGCGATAGAACTAACAGGCTCCAGAGGTTGCCTCACCCCGGTAGAGGTTTCCGCATGTACAACAGCAATGGCTTTTATTTTACCGCTTTTTTTAGCTGCAGCTTCTATTGCCACAGGATCAACCGGTTCACCCCAGGGGGCATCCACAACGATAGGTAGAGCTCCCACTCTCTCAGCTACATCAACCATCCGCTGGCCAAAAAGCCCGTTTACGCCTATGATAACTTTATCGCCAGGTTCAAGTAAGTTTACGAAAATTGTCTCCATTCCTGAGCTACCGGTGCCGGACATGGGAACGGTAATCTGATTATTCGTTGCAAAGGTTTTGCGCAGCATATCCATTGTTTCATTCATAAGCAATAAGAAATCGGGGTCCAAATGACCGATCAGTGGGTAGGACAGGGCCTGCAAAACCCTTGGATGAACATCGCTCGGGCCAGGACCCATTAAAGTTCTTAGAGGCACACCTGTTAGCATGACTACCATCCTTTCACATTCAAAATGATTTTTCTCCCGGTTGAGAACATTCTCCCTAAATCGAATAGATATATTCTCGAAATATAGTGCATCTCCTTTTAACTATCCAACCTCCCCAATAATTTCCTTGCTATTCCCCCTCACACTTTTCACTAGGATTACATACGATGGTTTGAAATTCTATGCAGGGATTTTTACTATATTATTTGGAGGGAAAGTCTAATGAAAAACCAAGCGGTTAAAAAGGTTTTCCCAGGAGGGAATACTTCTCAAGGATTTTATTCCTTTTATCACCACATTATCCCGCTTGACGCAACCCGCATCTTCGTGATGAAAGGCGGACCCGGAGTTGGCAAATCAACCTTCATGAAAACAATCGCCGGGAGCTTATTAGCTCAAGGGTACAGCGTAGAATTCCATTGCTGCTCTTCTGACAACGACTCACTTGACGGCATAGTAATCCCACAAATTGGTATAGCCATGATAGATGGCACTGCCCCTCATGTAGTTGATCCCAAGAACCCGGGAGCTGTTGACGAAATAGTTCATTTGGGTGACCATTGGAATGAGGCAGGGGTTCGAACCCATAAAGAAATGATTATTAAGACAAACAAGGAGATTGGCAGGCTTTTCCGGCGAGCATATGGATACTTGGCTCAAGCTAAGTTATTAAATGATGAAATTGAAAGCTACTATCTGGATGGAGATGCCCTTGACATTGCTGGGCTTAACAGACAAGCCAACATTTTGATCAAAGGAATCTTCAATGATAATCTCAGGCAAAAACCACCCAAGTCCCGCCATCTTTTTGCCAGTGCCATTACCCCTGAAGGGTTGGCAAACCATTTCGACACACTGTTTGATTCTGTAGCCAAGCGATATATAATCACAGGCGAACCAGGGACAGGAAAAAGCACCCTCGTCCAAAAGATTTATCAAGCAGCTATGGTTTATGGGTTTGATACGGAGGTCTTCCACTGTGCCCTTGACCCCAACCGCATTGAACATATGATCATACCCCAGCTCCAAACGGCAATAATTACCAGCAATACAAGCCATCCTTATTCTCCTAAAGCAGATGATACGGTATTGAATACTGAGATGTTTATCAACAGATCAGCAGTCAAGGTATACGCAGAGGATCTGGATAAGGCTCAAGACCTATACGGCGATAGTATTAAGCGGGCTATCGGCTTCATTGCGAGGGCGAAAAAGGCCCACGATGACTTGGAGAGTTATTATATTCCTTACATGGATTTTCCGTCATTAAATAAGCGACGAGACTCGATTTTACAAAGAATTATGAATTACATGGGGTCGGAGTTTGAAAATAAAAACTAACCCAAGACTAACTCCAAAAACCGGTAAGGCAAGAACCTCACCGGTTTTTATAAAACCCACATTCTATATAAAATATACCAAAAATTTTTTACTATTTTTTGGTTATTGCAGTGAAAAGTGGGCGGGGTCAGGTTATAATGCCCAACCCCATAGCCTTCGGGCACTAAAGCACTTACACTTAACAGGCAGCAAAAGCCGTTTTTTCGCGCTGACTGCTTAAGTAGTTCAGCCAGGAAGTGACAACCTCTTTATAATCCGCAACTATTCCCAGATCTGCAACCCCAAAGATAGGCGCCTGCGGATCCTTATTTATTGCAATAATATAGTTAGAACCCTTCATACCAGCAACATGCTGGATTGCGCCGGAGATACCACAGGCCAAATATAATTTAGGACGCACAGTTTTGCCAGTTTGCCCCACCTGATTCTCCTGGGGTATCCATCCTTGCTCCACAGCAATACGAGACCCCCCTACTTCTCCTCCCAGCTCCCTGGCCAATCGGGACAATAACTTAAACCCTTCCGGCCCTCCGATGCCCCGGCCTCCTGACACAATAATGTCAGCGTCCTCTAACTTAACATGCTTGTGCAAAGCCGGAACTAAGCTGTGAAAGACCTTTTGCAGATCAGCTGGGTTAATCCTAGGCTTAACCTTTACAACCTGGCCTTTCCGGGTAAGATCCGCCTGGAGTCCCTTCATTACCCCGGGTCGAACAGTAGCCATTTGTGGCCACGCTGTCGGGCAAGTAATAGTCGCCATCAGGTTTCCTCCAAAGGCCGGTCTCGTTTGCAACAATAGTCTCGCTTCAAGATCAACCTCAAGTTTCGTGCAATCAGCGGTCAACCCGGTTTGCAGTTGGGCTGCCAGACGCGGAGCCAAATCCCTTCCGGTTGTGGTAGCACCTATTAAAAATATTTCCGGCTTCTCGCTTTTTACAAGATCGTACAGAGCACGGGCGTATACTTCTGTGATATAGTGCTCTTTAGCCCTGTCTTGGACCAAATAAACCTGATCAGCTCCATAAGCGATCAATTCACTTGCCAGGCTCTCCACATTTGACCCAACCAGAACAGCAGCTAACTGGACACCAAGGATATCAGCCAGGCGGCGGCCTTCTCCCAAAAGCTCTAATGATACCCTTGCCAATACGCCGCGAAACTGTTCAGCGTAAACCCATACATCACGGGGTATTTGTGATTTAAAAGCCCCATTGCCATTTTCCGCTATTTTTATAGCTCCTGCCGGACAGTGCTCCACACAAGCTCCGCACCCGGAACACCCGTCACTCTCTTGGGCAGTTCCGTTCACGATTTCGATCGCATTAAAAGGGCAGACCGCAATACAAAGTTCACATCCGGAGCAGATTTTCGGTTCGATAATTAATGCCATTCGGTCTCTCCTTGCTAAATAATATTTCGCTGTTGAAGCCTGTGCATAATGCTTTCCATCACTTCAGGACCGCTGCCATGGAGCATCTCAATACTACCCCTTAATTGTGGGGCAAAGGTCTTCTTTACTTTTGTAAGAGAACCGGCCAGACCTACCTGATTAGAAGTGAGACCCAGGTCAGCAGCCGTGAATCGATCCACTCGACGTCCTTTTAGTTTAACTATATTCGCAACCGAAGGATACCTTGGTTGATTTAGCTGTTTTGTTGCTGTTACTAATGCCGGCAGTTGAGCTTCGATCTGTTCTATTCCCTGATCAATGTTCCGTTTAACGACCGCTTTCCCATTTTCAATTTCAATTTGTACTGCATAGGTGACCTGGGGGAAACATAACCTTTCTGCTAACTGAGGGCCGACTTGGGCAGTATCTCCATCGATGGCCTGCTGACCGCAAAGAACCAGGTCAATGTTACCCAATTTTATCAATATAGCTGCCAAGGCATTTGCTGTTGCAAAAGTATCAGCCCCTGCAAATAACCTGTCGGTAACAAGGATTGCCCGGTCAACCCCCATGGCTAGCGCTTGTCGCAGGGCTTTTTCTGCCTGGGGAGGGCCCATGGATATCACAATGACCTCCCCACCGTGAATCTCCCGCAAGGACAATGCTTCCTCCAAAGCATGCTTATCATCAGGGTTAATAATTGAAGGAACACCTTCGCGAATTAAGGTTCCTTTTTCAGGGTCAATCCGGACGTCTGTTGTATCAGGTACCTGTTTAATACAAACTGCAATACGCACTGTTAAAATTTTTCCTCCTGCCCTTATCTGAGTATGTTGCTCGCAATTACTATCCGTTGAACTTCAGAAGTGCCCTCATATATCTCTGTAATCTTTGCATCTCGCATATGGCGTTGGACCGGATACTCCATGGTATAACCGTAACCGCCATGAACTTGTACTGCCTTAACGGTATGGCGCATGGCCGCCTCTGACGCATAAAGCTTGGCCATAGCCGCCTCCTTGGTATATTTTTGTCCTTCGTCTTTAAGCCATGCGGCCTGGTAGGTAAGCAAGCGGGCTGCTTGAATATCTGTAGCCATATCGGCAATCATCCACTGCACTCCCTGGAACTTAGCTATTGGCTGACCAAACTGAATCCGTTCTTTCGAGTACTTGATTGCTTCCTCAAAAGCCGCCTGCGCAATTCCCAAAGCCTGGGCAGCAATTGCTATCCGGCCTCCATCAAGGGCATGCATGGCAATTTTAAAGCCTTCACCTGGTTTCCCTAAAATATTTTCCTTTGGCACCCGCATATCCTCAAAAGTAAGGGAACAGGTTTGAGAAGCTCTAATACCCAGTTTATCTTCCGGTGAGCCGACAATATAACCGGGCGTATTCTTCTCGACAATAAAAGCCGAGATACCCTTAACCCCTGAGCTTTTCTCAGTTTTGGCAAAAACAATGGTCAGCTCCGATGCCCCTGCGTTAGAGATAAAAATCTTCGAGCCGTTAATTACATACTCATCTCCATCCAGCACGGCAGTAGTCTGCATACCTCCTGCATCAGAACCTGCGTTTGGCTCGGTCAAACCAAATGAACCAATAATCTCACCTGAAGCAAGCCGGGGAAGGTATTTACGCTTTTGTTCCGGTGTTCCCCAATGCAAGATAGGTTCGCTACCAAGAGAAGTATGGGTTTCGACAATTACGCCGGTAGAAGCGCAGCCACGGGATAATTCCTCAATAGCGATAATATAGCTCAAAAAGCTAGCTCCGCTACCGCCGTGCTCTTCAGGAATTGGAATGCCCAAAACACCTAGATCTGCAAGCTTTTTAATAATCTCAGCAGGAAATTCCCCTTTTCGATCCAGTTCTGCAGCAAAAGGCTTGATCTCTTTTTCCGCGAATTCCCGCACCATGTCACGAATCATCTGTTGCTCTTCAGTTAAACTAAAATTCATCTAAAACCCTCCTATCTTACCCTTAGGCAGGCAGCCTAGTTATTAATTCCGGCCAGTTCTCTGGCCAGTAGCTTTTTGTATTCCAGATTTCCTTGCCTTTCAATCATAACTTTCATGGCTTGCGGAGGACCGGCCCCATGCATTGATTCAGTCCGATAGGCTACCGCCGCAGCACCAATGGTAAGGTTTTCGACCAGCCGCAACATCCTTAACCGGCATTCGGTAGCAACACCGCTGACGCCACGCAGATATTTTTCCAGATACGGCCCCGTATCAGGATTGCGGAAATCGGCTTCCGACGGAAGGGTTACCATTAGGCCTCCGGCAAGATCCTCAGCCAGCCTTGCTATTTCATAGGGGAACCTGGTGACGTTTAATTTGCATACATTGGCCAGCATTAAATCAATCAGATAGGTCCCGGATGGGGTAGCTTTTCCTTCAGTTGAGCAGGCAAGACCACAGGCATACAGTGTTTCATTCAGATGGATCATCTCTACCAATTTATCTTTGGCATGAGATGCCTTGCTGATGCCGTGGTAATCAATCAAGTTGGCTGCCGCTCCGATCAGAACATCACCAACTCCCACCTTGCATCCGCCATAGCTTTGCCGGTGGTATCCCGCAAAACGTTCTACCAGCATGCCAGCAAACTTAGCTTCCCGGTACATGAATACCCGCTCCCAGGGCACAAAAACATTGTCAAAAATCACAAGACATTCCTGACCGCCATAGTTTGCATTTCCAACGTCAATGGAACCACCTTCCATTTTGCGGGTATCTGAAGCCTGGCGGCCAAGAATATAGACTATTCCCGGAGTATCGCTAGGAATAGCAAAAGAAACTGCATACTCAGCATCCTCTTCCCGCATTGCCATTGTAGGCATGGCAATAATCTCATGGGAATTCAGGGCACCGGTTTGGTGACACTTGGCACCCCGAACAACTATCCCATCAACTTTTTCCTCTACAACATGGATAAATACATCAGGATCATCCTGCTGGCTGGGGCGCTTGCTGCGGTCACCCTTCGGGTCAGTCATGGCCCCATCACAGACTAAATCGTTCTCTTGAACATAATTCAAGAATATGTTAAACCGCTGGTGATAATTTGTCCCAAGAGCCTGGTCCATCTCAAAAGTTGTGCTGGCAAGGGCATTAATGGCATCCATTCCTACACAGCGTTGAAAACAGGTGCCTGTCTTTTGCCCTAAAAGTCGCTGCAACTTAACTTTACTTACCAGGTCTTTTACATCCCGGTGGGTGTGGGTAAAACGGTTTATCACTTGTCCGGTCAAATGAGAAGTAGCTGTTGCTAACTCAAATACAGACGGATCGTGGGCAACTTCATAGGTTTTCGCAACAGCATTCAATGACGGTCTAATCAAGGGGTGTTCCGCAGGGCAATCGATTTTTTTCCCCAAGCCATAAGCATTAAACTTCAGTTTTTTGATGCTTTCAATATATTCCTGTGCCGTTTTCATAATAATTCGCCTCCCTTCTAAAACTACAAATTAATATATTAAGCAAAGGCTCTCCCTTAGGCAATATTCGATTGCTCCTGGTCAATCAGGCCATATCCCAGATTAAAAGCCTGGAGATTGATGTCTTGTATTTTGGCTGGCAACAGGTCAGCTACCGTACGGCTAAATTCCTCTTTATCGAAAAAGCTGGATATCCTGGCCAATGCTCCCAGAATTACAACGTTGGTCATCAGAGCATTACCCAATGCTTGGGCCTTCATTGTTGCATTGAACACATACCCTTCAGCACAACGATTGCGGAACACTTGCACGATATTATCCGGAGCTGGGTAAGCATCTAATCCCATGTTGCACAGTACTGTCGGAACAGGTTGCATGTTAATGATAAAGCGTGTCTCCGGATTTACCAGCCTAATATTCCTTAATGCCTCAATAGGTTCAAAGCCAATCAGCAGATCTGCGCTGGCCTGTGGAACCAGTGGCGAAAAAATGGCCTGATCAGAGATGCGCAAGTGAGATACTACAGAACCGCCGCGCTGGGCAGCCCCGATGGTTTCAGTCCCAAATACATTCAATCCCTTGCCTATGGCATATTGGGCAATAGCAACAGAAGCCAGCAGATTCCCCTGCCCACCTACGCCACATATCACAATGTCTAACTTCATATGATCGCTCCTCTCTTGCATACGTCAGCACACAGGCCACAATCTACGCAGGTCATTTCGTTCTTGGTCACTTTCTCGTTTTCATATCGCAGCGCAGGACAGCCGAAATCATTAATGCATGTCTTGCATCCGTTGCACCGTTCGGAGTCTATTTTCACCTTTCTAGGTTGGAAGGGGAGAATATTCCGCCTGCTGGCCCGAAGATAACAGGGCGCACAGGATACCACCACCGAAACGCCTTCTTCCTTGACTGCCTCTTCAATAGCAACCCTGGTCTCCTCGATGTTATAGGGATTAACAGTACGGGCGCTAATGCCGAGAGCCTCAACCAACTTTTGCACACTGATCTTAGGTGCTGCTTGTCTGCGGATATCTTCACCGCTGCCAGGATGAGGCTGAAAGCCAGTCATGGCTGTGGTTCCGTTATCTGCCACCACAATAGTAATGTTGGAGCGATTATAGATTGCGTTGATCAAGCCGTTGATACCCATATGGAAAAAGGTAGAATCCCCGATCAGTGCCACGACCGGCTTGTCAAACCCGCTGGCCTTCATACCTGTTGCAAGCGGGATAGAAGCTCCCATGCAATAAATGGTCGACTGCAGCTCAATAGGAGGGAAACTACCAGCATCGTGACATCCTATATCTCCGGTAACCACTCCTTTATGCTTCCTGACTACCTGTTTAAGCGCATTTAATAATCCGCGATAGCTGCAACCAACACACTGAGTACGAGTTCTGATTGGGGGCGCAATCTGGGCAGAAATGGTTGAGGAATTCCCGGTAGAGATACTGCTATCAAGCTTAGCCAGAGCATCTACCACACCATAGGCAGACAGCTCGCCTACTGCCGGCAGAAAAGATTCACGGCCCAATACTTTAACTGAAATACCGGCTTCGAAACAAAGCAGTTTTACCAGCCGCTCTACTACCGGTTCAATCTCCTCGAACACTATCACTGTCTTGACTTTTTGCAGAAACTCAAGAACTTTTTCGCGGGGCAGCGGGAGAGTTCCAAGCTTAAGCACAGGGTATTTTTTGCCAAGCATGCTTTCAGCTTCTTTAATATAGGAATAACCTATCCCGCAGCCAATTAGCCCGATATCTCCGTCACCCTCTTCAATCCAATTAAAAGGACTGGCTTCAGCAATCGCCGTAAAATCAGCCTGCTTCTGATTTAAGAGTTCATGCCGCCAAAGCGGACGCATTTTTCCGCCGGCAGCTTTTTCTGCTACTGCACTCATGACATAGCGGGAACGGTCATTGATAAAATCCGGTTTCCTTTCCGAAACAGCCACCATGTCGGAGATTTCCATGATTGACCTGGCATGGCAAACACGCATTACGGGCCGCAAGACAAAGCAGCTTTCAGTTTGCTCGGACAAATCATAAGCTACCTTAATCATTTCTTTCGCCTCTTGAGGAGAGGACGGATCAAATATCGGCAAATGGCCGTAGGTATGGATCAAAATCCTGGTATCCTCTTCGTTTTGTGAAGAATTGCCACCAGGATCATCGGCTGATATCAGGACCATTCCCCCCCGAATACCAGTAAAATTAATGTGCATCAGAAAATCGGTAGCCACGTTAGTACCGTTATGCTTCATTACCGCCAAAGATCGAATATTACATAACGAGGCACCCATCGCAACTTCCAGGGCTACCAGTTCATTGGTATGCCATTCCGCATTGATCCCACTAACCTCGGATAATTCTTCAACTATTTCGGTTGCAGGAGTGCCGGGATAACCGGTTACTACTCTTACACCTGCCTCAACTGCTCCGGCTGCTATAGCCGTATTACCCATTACGTACTTTTTCATAATTCGCTCTAACTCCCCCTTATGTTTCAATGATCAACGCAATATTGCAAAATAACAGCTTTTTAGCTTTTCGCCTCCTTCATAAAATATATTTTTACCAGCAACAAAGAGATGGCCTGATTAGAATCTCGAGCTGCTCCCAAAGTAATGAGACAATCTTTGTGTTGCATCTTTTAGCTCGGTAACCAATTCCGGCAGGCGTTCATCGGTCATCTGGGTTGTGAGTCCAGATATACTTATTGCAGCAATAACTCCTCTGCTTATATCCCAAACCGGGCCAGCTACGCACCGGATTTCCGGTTCATTCTCTTCATTATCCAATGCGTAACCCTGTTCCTTGACTATTTGCAAGTGCTTTCTAAGCTCTTCCGGCTCAGTTATGGTTTTATCCGTATATCGATGCAATACTATTTTGTTTAGAATCTGCTCCAGCTTAACCGGGTTTTGCCATGCCAAGAGAGTCTTGCCAATTGAAGTGCTGTGCAAAGAAAGCCTCTTTCCCAGCCAGGAATTCATAATTACCGGACGGGTGCTCTCTACTTTTTCCATATAGACCCCTTCTGTTTCGTCTAAGACACCGAGATGACAGGTCTGATTTGTCTTTGCAGCTAATTCTCTCAGAAATGGAAGAGCCTCCTTACGAATATCTATCCTGGCCGCCGCAACATTACCAAGTTCAAAAAGCCTTAGTCCTAACCCGTAATTCCCTTCTTGTCCTAAACGCCTGATATACCCGCGGGCTTCCAAAGTAGCAAGAATATTGTAAGCACTGCTTTTGGGCAGGCCCAATTCAACATGAATACTGGTAAAAGTCGCTTCCTTTTTCCGAAATAAGTACTCCAGAACGTCAAAAGCCCTTGCTATTGCCGGGACCTCGTAGGATTTGTGCATTTATTATCACCGCCCTATTGTTCAAAACCTTAACTTTATATTTTCTTAAAACTACTTGCCACGAATAATGAATATGGCCAGCGAGTTCAATCTAATGAACTTTGGTTTCGCCTGCAATACTACTTTCCAGGTATTTTTTAAAATTCCTTCTAAAGCAGAAAAGTTTTTTTGATCAAGGAAATTCACTGTAACATTCTAACTCTACAAAAAAGACAGCACCCTAAGAAATTCTTGCGTGCTGTCTTTTTGTTCTATTTTCAACCAGAATTCTCTTGCTTAAGGTTTTTGGCTCAGTTCAAAGGCTACATCGACAATCATATCCTCTTGGCCGCCAACAGTTTTACGCCGCCCTAATTCCACCAGAATATCCCTGGCGTCAACACCAAATTTTTCTGCTGCCCGGTAAGTATGCAACAGAAAACTGGAATATACCCCAGAATATCCAAGCATTAATGCCGCCCGATCAATTTCTTGGGGGCGCCGCAGCATTGGGCGTGCAATGTCCTGAGCAACATCACTGATCTTATATAGATCTACACCTGTCTTGTATCCCATTTTCATCAAAGCGGCAACTACCGCCTCGGACTGGGCATTGCCGGCACCAGCACCCAAACCGCAAAGAGCTACATCAATATACGTTGCTCCAGCTTCAACCGCAGCCAAGGCATTACCCACAGCACAACCCAAATTGTTGTGGGCATGAAATCCCACCGGAATATTAACCAATTCTCTAGTTCTGGTTATTCTGGCTTTTACATCAGCAGGCAGCAGGGCACCAGCTGAATCCACCACATATACAATATCCGCCCCATAATCTGCAAAGAGCTTGGCCTTAATCGCAACCTGCTCTGGTTCGATCAGGTGGGACATCATCATAAAGCCGATAGCCTCTAAACCCAGACTCTTTGCAAGCTCGATATGCTGCTGTCCAATATCAACTTCTGTCACCAAGCAGGCAATTTTTGCTGCCCGCACCCCATAACCCTTAGCCATCTCCAAGTCTTCCTTAAGTCCAATTCCAGGCAGTAAAAGGACACCTATTTTTGCCCGCTCTACTACGGCAGAAACCGCTTGCAAGTATTCCGCATCTGTAGCCGCTGACAAGCCATATTGAAGTGATGAAGCTCCCAATCCGTCTCCATGGCCGATCTCGATATAATCTACACCTGCTTCATCCAAGCCTTTTGATATTGCTGCCATTTGAGCAGGAGTATACTGATGGTCAAAGGAATGGCTGCCATCTCTTAAGGTCATATCAATTATTTGTATCCTTTCAGGCAACAACCTCACCCCCTGACTGTTGAAGAAGATTCACAGCTAGTTTCTCAGCCACACTAACTGCCGCAGCCGTAATGATATCTAGATTGCCTGAATATTCGGGCAAGTAATCTCCGGCACCCTTGACTTCGATCATTGTAGTAACCTTATTACCTTCGATTAACGGTGGCATTTTTAGCCGGTACCCCGGCACATATTCCTGAATCAGAGCTACCATGTCATCTACCGCTTTTTTGATCTCGGCGGCACTGTTTTCGCGGACCAGGGTGTAAATGGTGTTGCGCATCAAAATTGGGGGATCGGCAGGATTCAAAATAATGATTGCCTTTCCCCTTTGAGCCCCGCCGATTTTTACCAGACCGGCAGCAGTGGTTTTTGTAAACTCGTCAATGTTTTGCCTGGTTCCAGGCCCGGCGCTCTTGCTGCTGATAGTAGCAACTATCTCTGCATACAAAACACCTGCCGCCTTATTGATCGCGTATACAATAGGGATGGTTGCCTGCCCCCCGCAGGTAATCAGGTTGATATTCGGACTATTGAGATGATCTTCAATATTAACAGCTGGCACAACATAAGGGCCAACCGCAGCCGGGGTAAGGTCAATGGCAATTTTACCAGCAGCTGCGAGCATTGGAGCGTGGATAAAATGGGCCTTTGCGCCTGTTGCGTCAAATACGATTTTTATTTCTTGATTTTCAAGAATTGGTCCGATACCACCAGAAGTAACCGGCACTCCCTCCTTCCGGGCCAAAGCCAGCCCTTCAGAATTCTCAACTACTCCGGCCACCAGATCTAATTTTAGATTTTTACTGCGCAAAACTTTATACATCAGATCTGTGCCGATGTTACCAGGGCCAATTATTGCAACGCGAATCCTGCCCTTAAGCTTCATTCCCCTGCTCCTTTCTATCAATCTGTAAAATTTATTTATTTAAATCTAAAGGCCAAATCTTGAATACCTTTTCAATGCTTTCTTATTGCACTTTTAATACTGTTTAAATGACTGCTTACACACGCAACAATCAAAGATAAATAACGCATTTCAGCAGAGTCAGCCCTCGAAGTCATCACTATAGGCACCCTGGCCCCTTGCACAACTCCTCCAAACGTAGCGCCAGCAAAATATGTTAGACTCTTTACGAGTACGTTTCCCACCTCAATGTTCGGTACAACTAAAATATCGGCTGCCCCAGCTACTTCACTTTTAATCCCCTTACTTAAGACTGCATCTTTGCTGACCGCATTATCTAACGCCAGAGGACCGTCTACAATAGCTCCGCGAAGTTCCCCCCGTTCGGCCATTTTTGCTAGTGCTGCAGCCTCTAAAGTAGCCTCCATTTTTGGATTAACAGTTTCTACCGCTGCCAGAAGCGCAACCTTGGGAACATGAATTCCTAGCGAAACTGCCAGCTCAACAGCATTTTGAATGATCTGTTTTTTTTCCTCAAATGTAGGCTTAATAATAATGCCCGCATCAGTTACATATAGCAAACGATCATAAGTAGGAATATCAAAAATACCAACATGGCTTAACACTCGCCCGGTGCGCAGGCCGTTATGAGGGTTTAAAACTCCCCGCAAAAAATCTGCGGTGTTTACTGTTCCTTTTACGACAACATCAACCTCTCCTGCACCTGCCAGATGGCAGGCATGTTGAGCGGCCTGTTCCGGGCTTGGTTGATCAATCAAGCGAACTCCCTTCAGGTCAAGCTGAATTTCCTCAGCCACTTCGATAATACCATCACAATCGCCGACTAAAGTAAAGCTTCCCAGTCCGTCTGCCAATGCCATTTTTACAGAATTTAAAACTCTGCTGTCTGCTGCAGCCGCAATACAAACCATCTTTGGTGGAAGTTCGAATTTCATGTCAGTAATAGATTTAAATTTCATGCCTGACACCTAAATAACCTCCATAACTGAAATTAATTTGAACGCTATCAAATGTTCTCCTTTGAATTCAAGATTCCTTTTAAAATAAATATAGCCGGCACAAGAATAATATCTCGCCAAATTATTGCTCTATTGGTTCCCTAACCATTTCGCGTAGACTCCTAAAAAAAAGCACATAATATGAATGCAATAAATACACTTACTATTAAAGGAGCAAAATATGGCCAGCGGCAATACGTGGAAATTAGCTGCTTTAAGCGGAGTTCCTTTTTTTATGGTACTTGGCAACTCGATGTTAATTCCAGTATTCCCCCAGATGCAGCAGACCCTAAATATTACTCCATTACAGGCAGGACTGACTATTACTCTTTTCTCCATTCCCGCCGGAATCAGCATACCGCTATTAGGTTTCTTATCCGACAAAATAGGCAGAAAAAAAATATTAATACCCGCCCTTATCATGTATGGCCTTGGGGGACTAGTTTCAGGACTTGCTGTATGGCTCTTGCCAGAACCATATCCTGTACTGTTAGCAGGGAGAATTATTCAAGGCATTGGTGCTGCCGGAACGGCTCCCATTGCAATGGCCTTAGTAGGCGATATTTTTCAGAATCAAGAACGTAGCAAGGCCCTTGGTGTAATTGAGGCAGCTAACGGATTAGGGAAGGTAGTCAGCCCGATACTCGGTTCTCTGATAGCAGTTCTATTAATTTGGCATGCCTTATTCTTTGTATATTCGTTTCTTGCTGTTCCTATTGCCGCAGGAATTTGGCTTGCAATTAAAGAGCCGCCTTTGAAAACTAAGGATAGAACTGCCGCTTTATATTTAAAAACCCTAAAGAAAATTTTTGTTGAAAAAGGCAAATCACTTGCTGGCTGTTATTTAGCAGGTAGTATAGTCTTAATGGTTCTCTTTGGAGTTTTGTCTTACATGTCTGATATTTTAGAGACAAGATACAATCTCAAAGGCATTAGCAAAGGTTTTGCGATCGCTATACCCGTTCTCGCGATGGCGATCACCTCTTATGCCAGTGGCCGTTTTTTACAAAAACGCGGCTTCCTGCTTAAATTTATGGTTATTCTTGGCCTAGCTTCTGTGGCTGCCTCTTTATTGCTAATTGCAATTTTTCCGATGGACTGGATCTTTTTTGGCGGCGTTACTTTAATGGGAATTGGGACTGGACTTGTCCTTCCAGCTGTTAATACCCTTGTTACCAGCTCGGTTCCTTTGGAAGAAAGAGGCGGAATTACTGCTCTTTATGGCAGTGTTCGCTTTTTTGGCGTTGCCCTGGGACCTCCATCCTTCAGCCTTTTATTGGAGGTAAGCAAACAGGCAATGCTTATGGCTGGCGGATTACTAGCTCTAGCAGGCGCTGTTTTTTGCGTCTTGTTAATAAACCAGGAAAAGCTCATCAAGGATCTCTCTAAATCTAATTCAGGCTTCATGGTCGGAGGTAAAATGGGGATTATACTGCGACGAATAAGATCTTGGCTATCCCCTAAAAAAATGGAACCGAATTAACTTCCAGGATTTTACTTGTATGCAAAAACTCACGCCATCACATCCTAATAAAAGATTTATAATAGGAGGGGAATACTTATTGTTTAAACACGTAAAAGAGACTGAATACCATGTTAGGGTAAGCCAACCAGACCCCAGATATGCAACTTTATTACTACAGCAATTAGGGGGGCCAAATGGTGAATTAACAGCTGGGCTGCAGTACCTGACCCAAAGCTTTGCCTGTGATAATCCTAAAATACGCGACATGATGCAAGATATAGCTGCGGAAGAGTTCAGCCATTTAGAAATGGTTGGAGAATGCATCGCTTTACTGTTAGGCAATATGCAAAATGTACCTAAAAACTTTCCGGCTATGAGCATGGCAATCGAAGGTGGAGGACCCATGCTGATCGATGGTGCCGGAATTCCATGGAGCGCCTCCTACATTAATTCCAATGGAGACCTTTGGGCTGACCTTCATTCGAATGTTGCTGGTGAAAACAGGGCTAAACTAATTTATGAACGACTGCTGCATCAGACCGATGATCCAGGAGTTAAGGATATGATTAGATTCCTTTTAAGCCGGGAAGAGTCGCACGCCACTTCATTTTCGCAGGCATTGGCATGGCTGCCCAAAGGAACTGGTACCATGAAAGACTTTCGTGATAGTGATTTTTCTAAAATGTATGCAAATCTCTCTACAGGCGCAGGTGACAGCCGCGGACCGTGGAATCAGGGCCATGGTTTCAGGTACAATAACAACCCCAGTCAGAATTTTGGCAGCCTGCCAGGATATGGCAAGGATCCCTCCCCTCATGGTCATCATGAAATAGGCCCCGGATCTCCTGATCCAAAGAGAAATAACCCTAACTGGCAACATCAAGACCATAAATCCCATTAAACAAAATGCCCGGAGATTAATCTCCGGGCATTTTGTTTAATTAGCTGTAATCTTCGGTTGCTTATTTACTATACCCAGCATTTTCCGTATGTAACGCTATTTCTTCTTCTATCTCCATTATCTTTGCTAATATTTTTGGTCTGGATTGAGGTTCCGAAAGCCATTGATCCAACAGATGGGCCCTCTGCCGGTTAAGCAGGTCAATATGCTTATATTTCATTTAATCACCTCCAGAGAAATCGACAATTTAAAATCACAAAAAGGATGCCTCAGACCTCAGTCTTTGTATTTGAGTTTCTTTATCCGAACTTGCCAGCATTCCAACCAGCACTGAAGCCGCATGTTCAGCCGAAAAGGGACGTTTTATCTCACGTGCGGCGCACCGCATTTTCTGCAACTCCAGTGGATTTTTCAACAAATGGAAAATAACCTTGGAAATATGGGAATAATCCTCACACGAGACAGCTGCTCCATTATTAACCAAGAATTGAGCATTGAACGCTTCTTGCCCTGGAATCGGAGGAGTAATAACCATTGGAAGTTCACTAGCCAGTGCTTCACTTACGGTTAAGCCGCCGGATTTACTCACGATCAGATCTGCCATCCCCATCCACTCTGCCATGTCTTTAACATAACCATATACATAAAAGGGTTGAATAGCATCCTTGGCAATAGTAGCCAAGCGCTGTTGCAACCGCGTATTCCGGCCGGAAATGACAACAGTTTGAATAGGATCCTTATATGAAGCAACTTCTTTGCACAACTTATCGATACTACTGTTAACGCCAAATGCTCCACAGCATATTAGCAAAAGAGGGATGTTCGGATCTAAGCCTTTATTTTTTAAAAGTACATTTTTATTCTTCTCCTGAGCAAATTCCAGCGATATAGGAATACCGGTCACCTTTATATTATCACCGGGTACTCCACAGGCAATCAGCTCATTTTTTACTTCATCAGCTGCAACTAAATAAAGGTCTGTCAGTGGATGGATCCATTGCCTATTAACAATATAATCAGTTATAACTGTCACCAATTTACCATCAAACTGCCCTTTGCCCTTGAGTTCGCCTACAACCTGGGATGATGTTGGATAAAAAGAAACCACCACTTGAGGTTGAATATCCCATAAAAGTTCTGCACACTTGCTTAAGCCGAACCGATTCATTTTTTTTTGCAGAGAAGATTCATGGGGCAGCCTGTTTACATAGTTGTAAAAAGAACCGTATAATTCTGGTTTGTACCTTATGGTAGCAAGGTATAAGGAATTCGCGGATCCTGCCAGCCAAGGGCTTATTTCCTTAAAAAAATCCAACAACGATACTTTTACCTCAGGGAAATATCGCCTGACAGCCTGTTCCACTGCTATAGCTGCATGAAGGTGTCCTCCTCCAAAAGGGGCTGTTAGCAGCAAAACATCTGATAAAGGCACAATAAACCCTCTCCTCTAACAAATAATATTAATTATACTATATTTTTCTGGCCTTTTCCAGAAATGACAACCAAAAACCTGCAGTGCTTTTCTGGGCCAATGCGAGCAAATGAGATGCTGCTTGGTGGTATTCCTTGCTGTAGTTGCCTAGTTTGACCAGGGAATATCCCTGATACCCCTCTGCGGCATTTATTGATATCCAATCCTCTGGTCTCCTTTTTGTCTGATAAATACCATTCCTAAAAACACTAAAACTATGCAAATTGCTACTTACCCAACGTTCAAAACGGTGGTGCCCGTCTAAGGCTTGGCAACGGGCATGATGGGGCGCACACACATCCTGTATCAGATGAGTACTGACCCCTAAAGAAAACATTGCTTGCTCATGCAATCCTCTTTCCCACAGCCCAAATGCTCTTGCGTAAAAAAAGGCACAAGTGGTTGCAGCTGATACCCAGCGCCATAAGCCCTTGCCAGAGCTTGGGTCATAGTAGTGATGAATACTTCCCATGCCACTATCTGCCCATTGTACTCCTTTGTCTAAATGGGTCAAATATTTTTTCAGTTGGCTTGCTGGCCTTTCATAACCGTCATTGATCAGTATTTTAAGCGCCTGATGATTACAGAATACATGGGTATTTTCTTGCGCCCCAAGCATCCCAAAAAGAGGGGTTGAAAGTACGATGTCTTTAATACATGTCCACCTAAGCGGCAGACAAAGACTCTGGGCATCACCTGTATGCATTGTATAAACCTCCTTTGGCTAATACAATAACAACAGATTGTTAAATCTATTCTTATGTAAAGGAGGCCAAAATGTAAAATATATGTTAATTTCTTGATAATAGCTTTACCTTTTATATTTTATCCTAAAACAACAAAAAAACAGGCGGCTGATATTTCCAGCCGCCCGCTTTTTATTTGTGGTAAATACTTATGGACCCCAATGAACCTGCCAAATTTAAAATAATTCAAGGTATTTATCAATCTCCCATTGGGTAACATGGGTCCTAAATTCGTCATATTCCAGCTTCTTCGCCTCAACAAACGGGTTAAATACATGTTCGCCTAAAACGCCTTTTATTACTTCGCTGGCAGAAAGTTCTTCCAGCGCTTCCGCCAAACTGCCAGGCAGGCTCAGGACACCCGCTTTCGCCCGTTCTTCCTCGTCCATGTGATAAATATTCCGGTCTGTTGATGGAGGCGGTTGAATCTGGTTCTTAACACCATCCAGCCCGGCTTTCAGCATGACGGCAATCGCCAGATACGGGTTGCATGAAGGATCCGGGTTGCGGAGTTCTACTCTAGTAGAAGCCCCCCGTTTAGCTGGAATACGGATTAAAGGGCTGCGGTTTCTGGCAGACCAGGCAATATATACAGGAGCTTCATAACCAGGCACTAACCGTTTATACGAGTTAACCGTCGGGTTAGTAATTGCAGCGAAACCTCTGGCATGTTTAATTAAGCCCCCAATATAATAATAAGCTGTCTGGCTTAACTGCAAGGGACCTGCAGGATCAAAAAAGGCATTCATTCCGTCTTTGCTTAAAGATTGATTGGTATGCATGCCAGAGCCGTTAATTCCAAAAATCGGTTTAGGCATAAATGTAGCGTGAAGTCCATGTCGTTGGGCGAGGGTCCGCACAACAAATTTAAAGGTCACGATATTGTCCGCTGTAGTTAATGCGTCTGCATATTTGAAATCAATTTCGTGCTGTCCAGGCGCAACCTCATGATGGGAAGCCTCTATTTCAAAACCCATCTTTTGTAATGCCAAGCAAATTTCCCGGCGTGCAGTTTCCCCCTGATCAACAGGAGAAAGGTCAAAATATCCGGCCCGGTCATGGGTTTCTAAAGTAGGCCGACCATGGGTGTCTGTCTGAAATAAAAAGAATTCAGCCTCAGGCCCAACATTCATGGTATAACCCATCTCTGAAGCTTCATCCAATGCAGATTTCAATATGTGTCTCGGACAACCTTCAAAAGGCGAGCCATCAGGATTATATACATCACAAATTAACCTGGCAACAGCTCCTTCCTGCGGCCGCCAAGGAAAAAGGGTAAAAGTTGCCGGGTCTGGCCGAAGATACATATCTGATTCTTCAATACGGACGAATCCATGGATAGAAGACCCATCAAACATCAATTCGCCATCAAGGGCTTTTTCCAACTGGTCAATGGTAATAGCGACATTTTTTAGCACACCGAAAATGTCTGTAAACTGCAGCCGGACAAACTGGACATCATGCTCTTTTGCTAAACTCATTACTTCCTGCTTAGTTGACGGTTTTGTTTTCACAATTAATCCCCTCTTTCTTTTTCATAAAAAACAAAACGCCCTTGGCAGCTTTTCTAGCTGCCAAGGGCGACATTGCCCTTATTTAGGAGCTTCATTGCTCCAGCTACTGTTCTTACTTATATATTATAGTTTTGCTTGAAAAAAAGTCAATACCCAAAATCTCTGTTACATCCGGGAATATAAGTTAAGATTATTTAAAAGGGACACACTCTTGGTTGATCAAGCTTGTGTCCCTTTCTATTACCAGTTCCGGTAAGGCTGATTGAAACCTGGATGATGCTGCTGGGCAAACTGTCCTGCTTGCAGCCCATGCTGGTTAAACTGATGGCCCTGTGCATGAGCCTGGTATTGTAGTTGGCCGGGAAAATGTTTTCCACCTTGGGTCATTTCTTGCTGGAATTGATGCTGTACCTGGGCAATATCCTGATGGCTAGCGTAATTAAGGTTGTACCAGCCTTGTCTTGTCATAACGTCAAAGATAGCTTTCAGGTTATTCTGCTCTTCCTGGTAAATACCCATAAAATCCCGCCGCAGGCTATCATTAGCGCTCTCTGTCACAGCATGGTTATAGCATGCTGCCAAAAACTTCTGAGATGCCAAACAATCACTTAGAATATTCTTGTCCGTAAGCAGATTTGCACCACCTGCCGCTTGCATCTGATGCATTTGGACTCCTTGCCCTGAATGCTCTATATGATGGGTCACCTTGCAATCCTCCTTTTCGATAAACTACATCATTCCCTGGCCTGCTGCCATGAGATGGCGCATTAAAATGTCCCTATGTCTTTCGTGAGCACGCTGCACATTAGTTATGACCTGCTTCAGCTGCTGGTCATTACACATATTTGCATAAGCACCAAACTTTTGTATCATCAACATCTCAGCACTTATATCTTCCCTTAGTTGCATAAGTTCCGGCTGCGTCAGGTTTGACATAAAACCCCTCCCTTCTGTTTTTCTTCGGGCATATTTTCCCTCCAATGGCTATAAATTATTCCATTATCCTAAATATTTAATTCTAATTGTTTCTTTAGCGCTTTCAGCATGCTTTCACAATTTTGCCGGACTGTCATTATTGCAATAGGATTTATTAATGCCGCAAACATAGGAATCCCCAGCTCAAAATCCACTGTCAGCTTCACCTGAGTACCCTCTGCATTGGGCTGAAAAGTCCATGCGCCTTCAAATTTTTTAAGATCACCTTGTACTAAAGAATAGCCAATTCTTTTGGCAGCATCATCAAATTCATCTCTTTCGGTCCATACTACAGGGCGGCCTTGCAGCTTAGTATGCCATTTGGTTATCGTATAACCTTCACCACGCTCCAGGATTTCTACTCTTTCTACGCTTTCCATAAACTTGGGATAGGATTCCATATCTTTCGCCAATTCATAGACAATTGCGGGCAAAGCATTAATCGAGATACTGGCCTCAACATAAGGCATAAAATTCCCTCCTTTAAGATTGAGCAATCATTTCGTTTACATAGCTGACTGCTTCAGCTACTGCGTTTAAGGCGATATCCAGTTGTTCATCCGAGATTATCGCAGGCGGCATAAATCTAATTACTTTAGGTCTATTCAAGGAGACTACAATGAGCACTCCCTGTTCCAGCAACCTGGAAACGAGGAAACCGCCAGCGCCCTCATCTTCCATTTCTATTCCAATTAAAAGACCCTTTCCCCTAACCTCAGCGATTACTTGCGGAAACTGCTCTTTCAATCGGCTTAATTTTGACATGGCATAGTCCCCCAGCCTAACAGCTCTTTCCAGCAGTCCATCTTGTAAAATGGTTTGAATAGCCGCATAGCCGGCAGCACAAGCCAAAGGATTTCCTCCGAAGGTTGATGAATGGAGGTATGGGTTCTCGTTAAAGGGCTCAAAAATTTCTTTTTTGGTTGTAAAGGCTCCTAGCGGCATAACCCCACCGCCTAACGATTTCGACATGCAGATAATATCTGGTATTACCTGCCAGTGTTCACAGGCAAACATCTTGCCGGTTCTCCCTATGCCGGTCTGGACTTCATCAAGCACCAACAGGGCTCCTGTTTTGTTGCACAAATCTCTGACCTCGTTTAAATAATTATCCGGCGGGAGCAAAACTCCCCCCTCACCTTGAATAGGTTCCAGAATAACTGCTGCTGTTTCCTCACTAACTGCCTCTGCCATGGCTTTTGTATCCCCAAATGGGACATGGGCAACTCCCGGCAAAAGAGGATAAAATTGCTCCCTATAAAGCTCTCGACCACTTGCTGATAGTGATCCAAATGTCTTACCATGAAATGCTCCATAAGTTGAAACAATTCCAGATCTCTTTGTGTATGCACGAGCAAGTTTTAATGCTCCTTCTACAGCTTCAGCTCCGCTGTTGCAAAAAAAGCTGTACTGGAGGTCACCGGGAGTTACTTCCGCCAATAAGCGGGCCAAGTCAACTACCGGTTTATGGGGCAGCATTCGGTTTGAAAGGGGAAAATGTTCTAACTGTTTTTTCACAGCTGTCACTACTTTTGGGTGACGATGACCATGAAAGAAAACTCCATATCCGCCACAGTCTATGTACTCCTTGCCGAAAATGTCTTTAACTACTGCGCCAGAGTTTTCCCACTCCAAGGTAGAAAACCCTAAAAAACGAAACATCCTGGCTAAGCCTTCATTAACATATTCAGCATAGCCTTCAAGGGTTTTCTCGACAACTTCTTCGGCTTCTTTACGGTATTCGTTCCCTGTCATCTTAAACACATCCCTTTCCATTTAATTCCCATAGCAGCAAATGGCGTTCTATACAGGATTTACTGGCTCATCTTTTTTTATTCTTTTTCAAGCTTTTTTTTCCTTTTTTATTTGCCGATTTAGCTGTATATAATTAGAATTAGAGCAAATACTAGAATTAATACTTAATATAACTCTTATCAAGGAAGGGGAAAAATATGACCGTCGGACAGAAGCTGCACCAGTGTTTAGCCAGCATAGAAACAGCTAGCGCCTCACTAAAGACCTTTGCGTTAGATACCCAGGACAAGAATGCTCAAACAGATTTTAACAACTATGCCCGCCAGTTAGAAAGCATAGCCCAAAATTTGAAAGGCAGAATCAATTACGTTGAGCAACAAGAACCTCCGTACAAGATGAAATAATAGCAAAATTTTGGGGAGGTAAGACCATGGGAAATGATTTTTGTTTCCGGTACGATTGCCTCTGGTATTCAAACGGCCTTTGTTCCCAACAAGCTCCCCAAGGCAAAAATAATAAGAGCAACTCAAACTGCCCTGAATGTTTTTTTCCGAGAAAATAAGTGTCAATGTAATTTAGCCCACTTCGTGGGCTACTACTTTTTTAAATCAAGTTAGTCTCCAATAAATAAAAACATCCGGGAGACATGGCCATCTGTAAGCCCTATCTTTAATCCAATCATCATATCTTCTGTAGAATACAATAAGCCATCTCCAGCATCTACCCAAGGTCCATACATATCCAACAGCTTTTCAACAGGGTGTCCTAAACGCAGGCCACGCGGAGTCTCAATTTCTGACAACTTAGCCGAAATTGCGCTTTCTTGTTCGGCGACAATAGCCAAAATATAATTCTGCTCTTTATTCACCCAGAAACTGAGCTTAGTATTGCCTTCAACGGTATACAAATAAATATCGGTGTTAGGATAATCCAAGTCAGGAACGACTTTTTCAGGGATGCCCCAGACCTCTTTAATTCTTTCCGGGGGATCATAGAGCATGATTCCTGCTAGCCCTAAATCACTTTCTTTTAGATACGCTACTTTAAAAACCAGATCCCTTTCGGACACCTCTCCATCGAAATTAGTGGTTTGATCCGTGATTGGCATGGGATCTTCTTTCTTTGGCAGTTGATTTTTATTGATTACACTCTCAGTCCCTTGCCTTTGAGCCGCTTGTTCTTCTTTTGCTGCCTCTGGCTTTAACGGAGTAACCGCCTTGCTTCCGCAACCGGGGGCAAATAATAAAATTAAGCATGGAATAAGAAAGCAGCTCAGTTTCTTGCTTAAACTCATTTTTCCCCACACCCCTCGTCACTACAAGCTGCGAAAATGGATCTGACCCTTAGAATAACTAGCGATATACCGGAAACCAATGCTTCCTGCCAACTCATAGCCTTTATGTAATCCATTGCCCAAATCTAAAACCCGATGGCTATCAGAGCCTATAGTAATTATTTCTCCACCCATTCTTTTATACCAGGTCAAGATAGTCCTGGCAGGAAGAGTCTCATTTAAGCCATGCCTGAAGCCTGATGTGTTTATTTCCAACCCAATGCCTTTTGCTACCGCAACCTCTAATATAGCAGAAATCTCTTCTTGATAACGTTCTGCATTAAAGTGGGGATACCATGAAGGAGTATAGCGTTTGATGACGTCCAAATGCCCAAGAACATGAAAACCACCGCTCTTTGTCAGTCGTAACACTTCAAAAAAGTACTTTTTAAAAGCTTCGTCTATCTCTTTAGAACTGCAAAAATCAATATGCAAGGCTTGCGTTCCTATCCAATGAACAGATCCGATTAAAAAATCAAATTCTTTACCTGCCAGGAAGCTGTCAGTTTCTTCCTTGTACAAGTGGGTTTCCCCCAGCTCTAACCCCATTTTAACCGTCAAGTGTTTAGCAAATTCGTCTCTGCATTGTTTGACTTCTTCAGAGTATCCTGCATAATCAAAATACCCGGTACTCAGATCTGAGGGTTGATAATCAAAATGCTCAGTAAAAACAATTTCCTTCAAGCCAATTTCGACCGCGCGCCGGCAGAAATTTTTTATTGTTCCCTCACCGTCAATAGAATAACTTGAGTGCACATGGTAATCGGCAAATAAGTCCAGCAAGCAATTTTCCTCCTACAGGGTTCTTTTGCTCAATTCTACCAATATTTTTCTTTCTGCTCAACAACCAATTGGCAGGATAAAAGACAAATGATTATAATCATTGAGCAAAAGGTGCCCAATAGGTTAACATTATTTTTTTAATATCCTTATTTTTCTAATCCGGTTACCTTCGGTTTCTTCCACTATAAAACGTAGGCCATGAAAGACTGCCGCTTGGCCTTTTTGAGGCACATTTCCCAAAAGCCCCAGTACCAATCCTGCCAGTGTATCATAATGTTCTTGTGGCAAATTGACATTAAGCAATTGGTTAACTTCGTTAATTGACAAACAGGCATTAACCAGTACTTCCCCTGGGCCAAGCCAGCTAGTTCGGTTATCGCTGGCTACCTGAGGACTTTCTGAAATAATATCTCCCACTATATATTTCAACAGATCCTCTAAAGTCACCATTCCCGCAGTTCCGCCGAATTCATCTACTACAATAGCTGCATTGCTATTTCTATGCTGGAGGTATTTAATCATTTCACCTACCCTTTTGGTTTCAGGAACAAAAAAACATTCCCGCATCAGATCATTTACCGGCAGATACTCATCCTTTGTTTTGCAATGGACTATAATATCTTTGGCATAAATAATTCCAATGACTTTATCCAGGTTTTCTACGTACACAGGAAAACGGGAATGGCCTGTCCGGGCTATAAGTTCGCAGGCATAACATAAGGGTGAACCAGAGGGAGCTCCAACAATGTCTACTCTGGGAACCATAATTTCTCTAACTTTAATGTTATTTAAGCTAAAAATGCTGTCAATCATCCTGCATTGCTGCGGGGGGATAACTCCTTCCTCAAGCCCAACGTTAACCATAGTTTTGATTTCCTCTGATGAAACGAAACCATGTTGGCTCTTAACCTCTCCACCTAAAATTACAACAAAAAGGTTTGCCAGACTGCCGAAAAGCTTTATTAGCGGTGCTAAAACTTTTTGCAGCAATAATAATGGTCTGGCAACCCTTAAAGAAACTTTTTCCTGGTTATTTGCCGCATAGGTCTTTGGTGTTAATTCCCCAAATAACAGTATTATTACTGATAAAGCAAAAACTGCAATCCCTACTCCTCCCTTGCCGAAGATTCTCAATGCCATCGAGGTCGCCATAGCAGTAGCGGCAATGGTTACAATAGTGTTGCCAACAAGGATGGTCGCCAGAAGGTTATTGGGCCTATTGACTAATTTCTCAACTATATGTGAACCTGGCACCTTTTTTTCCAATAGTTGTCTGATTTTGACCGGTCTGATCGAAAACAAAGCTGCTTCAGCTGCCGAGAAAAAACTGGACAATAAAAATAAAAACAATAATAAAGCCCATTCCCACAGGCCAATTGCATTCACCAGGAACGTGTCACCCCCACAAGAAGATATTTAATTATTGCCACAATATCAATAACTTATCTGATCTCCGGTTCCTTGCTTTTGCTTTTTTCAATTTACAAAATAAACAAAACGTGGTGTCAACTTTCAATCAGTAATTTTATCTTTTATTCTTGTACTAACAACCTGATAATTCTCTCCATTTTTTCTGATCCTGAAGGATAGATAGGCACCGGTGCTATTCCCAATCGGATGAATAAAATTGAGGCTCTCTAATACAACCAAATCATCTAAATTCTCGTCCACTAAAAGCGCGCGCTCAAATACTACGGACTTAAATAAATCTCTATTACCGTTATTTTGATAAAGCTTTTCTATATAGGGGCGGATATTTGCTTCAATCATTTTGCTATTCGCTGGTGTACCCATTCGCTTGGCCTTATTATAATCTCTTTTTACCAGAGCAAGACTGTATTCGTCTGCAACGAGCAAGATCTCTGGTTGTGGTTCCTGATCGAATATGCCTTCTGGCAACTTTATCTTTTTTTGAGGTGGTGCTAGATTAAAAAAGGATAACCCCCAAGCAGTTAGAAATGCTCCCATAATCAGGATCATGGCTGCAAGCATGTACCTGCGCCTCATTTTTATTCACTCCCACAATTGTTTAAATATTTCTTGCAGTTATTATGTCCTGCAAAAGCCAATAATTATATGGATAGTTAAGTTAGTATTGCCATAGTCAGGAACTATTGTAATGGATTCGTGCAGCAAACAAAAAAATATAACCCCAAAATGGGTTATATGCTACCTGATAGGCGCCTGTTTTAGCAGCACCTGTCGAATTTCGTTATAACTCAAAAGCAATTAAAGGCTTATCACCCACCATGAATGGAAAGGAAAAGCATCACAAGACCGGCAAAGATCAGGCGGTAACGATTCTTTGTCCAGGAATCTACTTTGAAGAAACTAGGAATAATTAAGCTCAGTACCAGGGCTATAAGACCGTAATATAACATGACTAACACCTCCTGAAATGACAAAATTATTATTCAACTTTTTTAATTTTACTTCCTTCTTTTTTACATCGCAATCAAAAAGACAGGGAACCAATTAATTAATAAAGCAAAAAAAGACCATAATAACATGCGAGGAAACAAAAGCCTTGCTAAACGAGAGCATGAAAGGAGGAAAAATAATGCAAATAAACAACTTCGACCAGTGGTTAGACACGTTGTCCAGTGCTATGGATCAGGCAAAAGCAATGGGAATGAATGAAAACGAAATAACCAAATCAGCTACTCAACTGGGAAATTTCCTGGCAACCAATATTGAGCCTGATATCCCAGAAAACAGGTTATTAAAAAATCTGTGGACCGAGGGAGATGAAAAGGAAAGACAGGCCCTGGCAAGCATGCTGGTTAAGATGTTAAAAAATCACTAATAACGGGGGAATCCCCCCGTTTTTCAATTATTGTTGCAGTTATTTCATTGATTAATGACAATTAGACGAGGGACATCTTTTCGCCTCTTTATATGTATAAACATGCAAAATTGTTTGCACTGCCTACAATTTAAATTATTGAAAGATATCAGTAATTTATGTAGAATATACTTACAAAGAATTATTATTCTAACGTTTGTGCTAATTTTCTCAATTATAAGGGGGCCAGCGTATATGAAGCAGATTCAAATTGGTACGATTGGGAGTAATTCTGCTATAGCTAACGAACTAAAGGAAGCTACGGAAAATCTCCTGGGAAAACATGCCTTAGTTAAAGCTTATGACATTAAGGATATCACCGAGAACACTATCGGGGATATTTTTATTGCCTTACCGACCAGGGTAGAAGAAGCTGCCAAAAAAATACCTAAAGAGAAAATAGTCCCGATGGAACTGATACCCGAAACAAAATTCTATATCAATGTCGCTAAAATTCCGCCAGAGGAAGAAGTCGCTATTTTTAATAACAACTCAGCCCAGGCGAAAAAAATTGCTGAATACTGTATTGAGAATGACATAAAACACTTGAGGTTTTCCTTAGTACCATTTAGCGAAATTGGAGAACAGGAAGTAAGAAACTTGCTGTCAAAATCCAGGTTCATCATTGGGGCAGAAACAATTGTAGGACCCAATGGGGCACTGAGGACGAAATACAGAGAGTTTTTGTCTCCAGGTGTCACCATAATCTCCGCCAAGCGGATCCCAACAATAGAATCAATAAAAAATGTTATGGAACGTCTCACATTATTTAATTTCCAACAACTTTCCAAAGAAGCAGCCCAGATTTCCAGAATACTCAATAACGAAATAGAAGAAATTTTAGCACTTACAGAAGAGGTATCCGCTTCTATTGACATTACTGCAACTACCATCAACGAGTTAGATAAACAAATGCAAAACGAAGTGGGGATGGTCAGGCATTCCGTAGAGCTATCCGGATCCCTGTCACAGGCAACCGAGAAAATAAGCAAGATAGTAGAAGTAATTAAACATATTGCCGGCCAGATTAATCTGTTGGCCTTAAATGCTGCTATTGAAGCAGCCCGGGCCGGAGCACAAGGAAGAGGTTTTGCTGTTGTAGCCCAGGAAGTAAGGAAATTAGCCGAAGAAAGCCGCAAATCAGTTGAAAGCATCAGGCATTCGATTGATGAGGTGCTTTCTGGTGTTCAGGATTTAGCCCCATCTTTAAACAACCTGTCTTCCGCCATAAAAGAGAATCAATCAGGTACAAACAAGATCGTACATTCTGCCCATGATGAGAAACATGCGGTAGCCGCAATTACCAAGTCCCTGTCAAATATTGCTGCTACAAGCAATAAGCTGGTGGAAATGATAAATAATATTGCTTAGGCTAATATTACCTATTTTATTTTGTACATGATGCCAATTGTTCCCGGACCAACATGAAGTCCTACAATAGGCCCGACCTGCACAATAAGCGGTTCAATGCCATAGCGTTCAAATATTTTCTGAGCGACTTCTTTGGCTTTGCTTACATTTCTAATATGTTGCACGACAATACTGTCCAATCCGTGGGCTACATAGTCTTCGTGCAGCAAATTAAGCATTCTCGTTACCGCAGCGCCGGCACCTCTTACTTTTTCCTTTACAGCAGTTTTCCCATTGACATAATACAAGATGGGATTAATGCTAAGCAGTGAGCCCAGCAATGCTGCGGCACCTCCGATCCGGCCACCCCGCCTTAAATACTCCAATGTCGCGGGGGCGAAATAAAATCGCACTTTCTCAATTGCCTCTTGAGCCTGTGCTACGACTTCAGCAAAAATTTTTCCGGCTTTTACCGCTTTTGCTGCATCAATGACTGCTAACCCCAGAGCCATTGCAGTAACCTTCGAATCTAGGACCTCTATCTTAGCTTCCGGATACTTTTGCAACAGCATTTCTCGGGCGCCTGCAGCGGATTCAAAGGTGCCACTAACCCCTGCGGATAAAACAATAGCTACAACATCATTTCCATTTTCAATTAAATCCTCGAAAACAGTGTAGAACTCTCCCTGGGACGGTTGCGAAGAAGTAGGAAAAACCTTATCAGTTTCCAACTTTAAGTAAAAAGAATCCAAGGATACTTCGTTGTTTTTAAAAGATACATCAGGAAAATTCACGGTAAGCGGAACCACGGTGATCTCGTACTCTTGCAGTAATTGACTATCAATGTCACAGGTGCCATCGGTTACTAATTTGACAGGCATATGATACCCCCTTCTTTTGCAGTAGTTCTGCATCTATTTCCAAGTCCTTTGAGGAATGTGGAATATTTATTGTATATTCTCCATTGCCGGACAATTCCCTTCATAACATCAGCAAATAATGACGCAGTTTCTCAAATCTATGGTTTATCTGTCACCTGGTACTTTACCCAAACATATTATGAAACATAAAACTATTAGGGGAGGGCTTGTATGGAGAATCGTCAATTGCCACCTTGTCCCACTGGGAGGTTTTGGAAAATTAGACCAGGAGATACCTACTTTATAATTGCCTCTCATATAAACACTACCGTAGACGCCATAAAAAAACTGAACCCTGGCGTAGACCCCAGGCGGTTGCATGTTGGGCAAATTATCTGCATTCCCGATATGCCGCCATGCCTTTCAGGGGTATATTGGGAAGTCGCAGCAGGAGACACTTTGTATGCCATAGCCAGGGCAGTCGGCACTACCGTCCAGCGTTTAATTGAGCTAAATCCTGGGATTGATCCAAACAAGCTGCGCATCAATCAAAAAATCTGCTTGCCTGGATAAAAAAACAGCTCCCTTCAATAACCAGGGAGCTGTTTATTCTATTTGGCTTAAAATTAATAACTATAAGTCTTATACCAAGATATCTTAATTTAGTGGTGCCGGAAACCGGACTCGAACCGGTACGGGCTTGTGGCCCGAGGGATTTTAAGTCCCTTGCGTCTGCCTATTCCGCCACTCCGGCACATTTTGATTAATAATTTTTCTGCAAATAATTATATCATGCTAAAAGTTTATTAGCAACAAACCAGATGCTCATAATAAATAGCCATAACCCAATTTTCTTTCTGACTCACACAGGAGATCAGCGCAAAATTATTTCGTTTCCAATTCAAGTAAACTTTGAAATACTTGCGCTATAAAAGCCACGCATCTGCTCTGCATACTCCAGTAAAATGGACCGCCTTTTGGCAGTCCTTTTATATCTTTTCTGGAGGTGCGGGTGGGATTTGAACCCACGAATAGCGGATTTGCAGTCCGCGGCGTTAGCCTCTTCGCCACCGCACCAAACCCTATTACCTAGATCGGCCGAAGGCCAAACGTCATTGCCTCATATCCTTTATACTATTAGAACAGCATAGATTAATGGAGCGGAAGACGGGATTCGAACCCGCGACCCTCGCCTTGGCAAGGCGATGCTCTACCACTGAGCTACTTCCGCAAGTGGTGCCTCAGGGCGGAATTGAACCGCCGACACGAGGATTTTCAGTCCTCTGCTCTACCGACTGAGCTACCGAGGCAAGATGGCGGAGCTGACGGGAATCGAACCCGCGGTCTCCGGCGTGACAGGCCGGCATGTTAAACCGCTACACTACAGCTCCATATTATTGGTGGGCGATGACAGGGTTGAACTGCCGACCCCCTGCTTGTAAGGCAGGTGCTCTCCCAGCTGAGCTAATCGCCCTTACCGACAAAACTTATTATATACAATAATTAAGTTTTAGTCAAAAAGTTTTTATTGCCATTTCAGGTCTCCAAGCGATAACATTAATAATTATATCATGGCAAAAAATTCATGTCAACCGAAACAGAGGATAGCTTCTCGCAACAGTTTAGCACCAAGCAAGGCTGTCCGCTCGGAAGGGTCATAGACAGGAGAAACCTCAACCAGGTCCAAACCAACAACCCGGCAATCCCTCAAAGAATGGACAGCACTTATAATCTCTCTTGCGGTACAGCCTCCGGGTTCAGGTGTCCCGGTTCCAGGTGCAAAGGCAGGGTCAACCACATCGATATCTAAAGAAATATACAAAGGGCGGTCCCCAACTATTTCTTTAACCCGAGGCATTGCCTCCTCAAGTCTATCTTTAAAAAGATGGGTGTTTTCCTGGGCATATTCAAATTCTTCCTTAATACCCGACCTGATTCCCACCTGTATAATCCGTTTTGGACCCAGCAATTCAGCTGTCTTTCGCATTACTGTCGCATGGGAATTTGCTTCCCCGACATAATCTTTCCTTAAATCAGCATGGGCATCAAAGTGTACTACCATTAAATCTGAATATCTGTGATGTATTGCTTGGATAACTGGGTAAGATATTAAATGTTCCCCACCTATCACAAAAGGTTTTTTCCCGTCCTCCAAAACCCGTTCTATCACTTGCCTAATCCGTTCCAGGCTTTCGTTGACATTCCCAAATGGCACTGCCACATCGCCCAGGTCTGCAAAAGACACCTCTGACAATTGCTTGTCAAGATAAATACTATACTCTTCGAGACCAATAGACACAGCGCGTATTTGCTGAGGCCCCATGCGGGTTCCGGGCCGGTAGCTAACGGTTAAGTCCATCGGAGCGCCCAACAGGACGATTAGAGCCTCCGGATAACCGGTGTTAGACCCCATGAATCCACCGGGCTTTTCTAAGTATTGTTCCATTATACCTCCTGCTCCAATAAGGCCTTGACAAAAGGAGGCAGCTTAAAGACTGCAAAATGGGTATCCTGGGAATAGTATTTTGTTCCCGTATCAGGGATCTGATTAACGCTCACCTTCTCCGGGTCATAGACTTTACTTCCAATAGTAAAGCTCCACATACCGCTTGGATATGTTGGCACATTTGCAATATAGAGTTTGGCGATTGGGAAAATACCCTTAATGTCACTGAAAACCCGCCGGATTAAATCCTTATTAAACCACGGGGATTCTGTTTGAGCAACCATTATGCCATCGTCTTTCAGAGCTCTAAAAATGGCCCCATAAAAATCTTTATTGAAAAGTCCCACTGCCGGGCCAATCGGGTCTGTCGAATCAACGATGACTACATCATAATAGTTTGATTTTTCTTTTATATGTTTAATGCCATCTTCGATCAGCACTTCAACCTTTTCATTGTTCAAAGCTACAGAAATTTCTGGAAGGTATTTCTTTGCACATTCCACTACCCGCTCGTCAATTTCCACCAACGAAGCTTTGTTAACTTTGGGATGCCTAATAATCTCTCTAATAGCACCCCCATCACCCCCGCCAATTACTAATACCCTGTTTGGAACAGGATGGGAATTAACCGCAACCATGCTGATCATCTCATGATAAGCAAACTCATCAACGATTGTTGTTTGGATAGCCCCATCTAAAACCAGCATTCTGTCAAAGGTTTCTGTATCTAAAACCAACAGATCCTGAAAATCGGTTTTTTCTTTGTGCAATACTGATTTTACCCTGCAGGAAAAACCTAAATTTGCTGACTGTGCTTCGGAAAACCATACACCCTGCATTGACCCGCCTCCTTTTTTTTCAACCTATAGGATAACTGGTAATTCTGCTTTGTCTATTATATACTTCGACAAAGAAAAATCTCAATAAAGCCGGGCATGAAATTCGTTTTCAGGCCACAGAAATTAATGCATCACAAGTGACATTGCTCATTATAACAAAAAATAAAAAAAAATAAAACTTAATTTGGCAACCGCGTCAGATGTTAACTATAAATATATCAGCTGCTGTATAAGTGGCAGGCAACCCAACGGTTATCGTTAACAGCTTTGAGGTTTGGCCCGGCTTCTGTACAAATTTTTAAATTAAAAGAGCAGCTGGCAACAAAGCAGCATCCCAGTAACTTAAGGCTTGAAACATGGCGCGCATTACCGGGAGGCAAGAGTGCATCCGTGCTGTCGTTAATTTTTGGCATACATGCAAACAGCATTTTTGTATAGGGGTGCAAGGGCTCTTCAAACAGATCGGAAGTAGGAGCAATTTCAACTATTTTTCCTTTATACATCACCGCAGTAATACTGGTCAGGCCTTTAACAAACATCATATTATGGGATATCAACAGCAAGGTCAATTCTTTCCTCTGCTGCAAGTGTTGCAACAAACCGGCAATCTGGTTTTGATGGATCATATCCAATGCTGAAACCGGCTCGTCACATATGAGAACTCGTGGTCCCACCGCCAGGGCTCTTGTGAGAGCTACCCTTTGTTTTTGTCCTCCACTTAATTCATGGGGAAAACATTCTGCATGACTTTTATTTAAACCCACTTGCTCTAACAACTCAAAAATAATTTCTGCAGCATCTTTTTTTTTGTTTATCTGCTTATGCCTAAACAAAACTTCGGCTAGCGCATCCTTGACCATTATTTTAGGATTTAGACTTCCGTACGGGTCTTGAAAAATCATTTGCACCTGACTGCGAAATTCACCTAACTGCCTTTCGTCATATGCAAAGATGTTACGTCCCTCATATCTTACTTCACCCTCCGTCGGACGAAGCAAAGCAAGCATTGTTTTAGCCAGGGTGGTCTTCCCACAACCGCTTTCACCAATCAGACCAAAAATTTGCCTTGGATAGATGGAAAGGCTTACTCCGTCAATAGCTACAATCTTTTCCTTTTGATTAAATAACCCTGATCTAAAGGTTTTTTTAAGTTGTATCACCTCAACTAAAGGTCTTGCGGTCCCCATCTCCATCACCTTTCATTGACAAACCTGCCAGCATGCGACCTGATGCTCTAGACCGATTGAAATAATGGGCGGGACTTCTTCAAAGCACTTGCTGATCGTATCTTTGCAGCTCACCACAAAGCTGCAGCCCTCACCGCGATGTATTGTAAAAGCACCTTGAATAATCCTGGAGTTAAGATGAGCTTTTCCGGATTCAGGGTTTTCTGGCTTACTAATGTTTTCCATTAACAACTGTGTGTAGGGATGTCTGGGCGAATATAAGACATTTTTTTTCTGGCCCGCCTCAATTATGCGTCCTCTAAAAAAAATCGCAACTGTTTCAGCTATTTGGGCTGCCACTGCTAAATCGTGGGTTATCAGCAAGATCCCTAACTCCTGGCCCTCTTGCGCCCGTTTTAGAATTGTCAATACCTCCAGTTTAACAGTTACATCAAGGGCTGACGTCGGCTCGTCAGCAATTAATAGGCTTGGCTTCATTATTAAACCCATAGCTATCAAGGCACGCTGCCTCATTCCTCCGCTTAACTGATGCGGGTAAGCGGAAAAAAAATGCCCGGCTCTGGTTACCCCTATCGACTCGAGCAGGCAGATACACAGTTCTCTAGCAGCGGAAAATGCCATGCTGCGATGAAAAAGCAATCCTTCAATTATTTGCATTCCGACCGGCAAGGCAGGATTCAGGGACATAAAGGAGTTTTGCGGAATATAGCCTATTTTATTCCCTCTGATCTGCGCAATTTCTTTAGCACTAACTCTTTTCAAATCCATTCCTTCAAAAAAGATTGAACCACTGACTCTGGTCTCTGCCGGGGACAGCAGTCCCATTATTGCTAAGGCTGTAACCGTTTTACCAGCACCAGATTCTCCTATCAAGCCAAGGGTTTGCCCGGGCTCCAGGGACAAATTTATGCCCTTTACAGCAGGAGCCTCAACCCCATGTCGTAAAAAGGCAACTTCCAAATTTCTTACTTGCAGCAGCATTATTCGCTACCTCCTCGTCTGTAAGAACGAGGGTCGTAATGCTCCCGCAAACCCTCTCCAATAAGATTTAGGGACAAGACCAAGAGGATAATGAACAGGGCGGGGAAAAAAAGCTGCCAGGGGTATAGCCGGATTGAGCCCAGGCCATATCTTACCAATGAGCCCAGGCTGGATGCCGGGGAAGAGATGCCCAACCCAAGATAGCTCAATAGGGCTTCCGCAAAGATGGCCTCCGGAATAGCTAAAGTCCCATATACAATAATAACCCCCATCGCATTTGGAACAATGTGGCCAAAGATTATCCTCCACCTGCTTAACCCCAAAACCCTCGCCGCAATAACAAACCCTTCTTCTTTAAGATTTATAAACTGGCCGCGAACCACCCTGGCCATTGGTATCCAGTAAACGATGGCAAGAGCAATCAAAAGGGTTTTTACTCCGGGTCCCAAGACGGTCATCAGGAGAATGGCATAAAGCAAAAATGGAACGCTAGCAATAATTTCCAGGACCCTCATTAAAAACTCATCTATCCAGCCACCCATATATCCCGCAAAGCCACCATAAATAACCCCAATAATCGACACTATTACAGCGGTAGAAAGAGCAATAAATAGCGATAGCCTGGCGCCACTGCAAACCCTTGTAAATAAATCACGCCCAAGATGATCTGTACCAAACCAGTGCAGCAAGTTTGGGGCCTGGTTTGTCCTGGCAAGGTTGATCTGATCCGGAGTCTGAGGTGATAAAATTGGGCCTATAAGTACGATAGTTATTATTGCACCAAGAAGCCAGAGCCCCAAAACAGCGGGCCGGTTTAAAAAAAAGGACCCGTTTCTTAAATACGCATCTGTCCAAGGCAATACCCGTAAATATGATTGGACTCGTGTTTTTAAGATCGGTCCCATGAAAAATTATTCCTCCCATCCAGGGTATTTCACTTGCGGATTTAGCAGAGCATAGACCAGGTCAACTAAAAGATTCATGGCCATCAGAAAACCGCTGTAAAAAATGGTAATTCCCATTATCAACGTATAGTCACGATTATAAATACTTGTCACAAAAAACTTACCGAGGCCAGGAATGGCAAAAACGTGCTCGACCACAAAACTGCCGGTGAAAATTGCTGCAATTAGCGGTCCTAAATAGGTAATTACCGGCGGCAGAATATTTGGCATAATATGGAACAAAAGAATCCTCCCAAATGACAAGCCCTTGGCTTTTGCAAGGATTATATAGTCCTGCTGCATAACTTCAATTACTTGAGTGCGAATTAACCTGGATATTACTGCAAGGGGCAGGATTGAAAGAACAATAACTGGCATAACAGCATGTTGCGGAGAACCCCACAAAGCTGCAGGCAATATACCCAGCCGGAATGATAAAAAATGCTGCAGAATTCCTGCCATTACAAAGCTAGGAACTGAAAAACCAATAGCAGACACAAGGATCAATATTCGGTCAGCCGCATTAAATGGGCGCAATCCGGCGATCAGCCCTGCTATGGTGCCAAAAACAAGAGCAAAAAAGACAGCAGCAGCACCAATTGTCGCCGAAACCGGGAACCCACTCTTAATTATGTCATTTACGGTTCTGTTAGGATAGCGAAAAGAAGGGCCCAGATCCATCCTTGCGATGCGACACAGGTAATCAACATATTGTTTAAACAAAGGGTCATTAAGCCGGTACTTTTCCTCAATTTTTGCCATTACCATTGGTGGCAGCTTTTTCTCTTTAGAAAAAGGCCCGCCTGGTAATGCCTTCATCATGAAAAAGGTCAAGGTAATGATAAAAAACATTGCTAAAATACAGATTATGAGCCTGCGAAGCAAAAAAATGACCAACCTTAACACAACCTTCCATCAACGGCCAGGTAAGGCTAGCAATCTAAGTAAAAGGTGAGTCTTTAAAACAGCAACATGAAGGGTACCCCCTTCATGTCTTTGATGCTTACTTTTTAACCGAGGCCCACTTAAACTCTTGCATCGGTCCGAAGGTAGGGCTAAATACCCCCTTCACCCATGGTTTATAAAGGGTAACATTAACATAGAAATAGATGGGCATAATAGGCATCTCGTCCATTAAAATCTTTTCTGCCTCATGCATATAAGCAAATCGTTCTATGTTATTACCACTTTTTCTAGCCCGGTTAATTAGCTCATCATACTGAGGACTACCCCAGTTAGTCTCGTTGTGGCCTCCGTCTGAAACATATACATTTAGAAATGTCATTGGATCCGGATAATCTGGACCCCAACCGGACCAGGTAAGTTGGAAATTCCCTTGAAAACGGTTGTTTAAATAAACTCCCCACTCCTGGTTTATTAGCCTTACTCTGATTCCCAGGTTTTCCTTCCACATATGAGCAATAGCTTCCGCAATCTTTTTATGGCTTTCATTGGTATTATACAAAAATTCAATTTCCGGGAAACCAGCCCCCCCCGGATACCCGGCCTCAGCCAACAGGGCTCTTGCCTTGCTCACATCATTATCCTTAAAATAGTTGCCTCCTATTTTGCGAAAATCTTTTCCCGGACCGCCATCAGAAAAACCATAGGGTACAAAAGCCAATGCGGGTTTTTGACCGGCTTGAAGCACGTTCTCTGTTATCGCCTTCCGGTCAATTGCATAAGCTAATGCCTTTCGCACACGGACATCGTTAAAAGGAGGTTTTGCGGTATTAAAAATATAATAATACGTGCTAGGATCAGTGGTTACCGTTGCTACACCTTCGGAGATCAATCTCCTCATTTCCTGTAGCGGTGGGTTCTCCCCAATGTCAATTTCATTGTTTTGAAACATTATTAGCTCAGTATCTCTGGACTCAACCATAGTTATTATTAACTTGTCAAGATTTACAGAAGAAGCATCCCAATAGGTTGGATTTTTTTTCAACACCAATCTTTGATGGTGCTGCCAACTGGCCAGGCTAAAGGGCCCATTAGATACATAGGTTTCAACCGCACTGTGCCAATCTGGATTGGCTTCAACCACTTTTCTGTTCAGCGGAACTAAATTAGTTGTAGCGGTCAGCGCAATAAAATAAGGGGTCGGAAACTCAAGTTCCACCTCTAAGGTATAACTATTTATTGCTCTAACACCTACTTGATCTGCAGTTACTTTTCCTTCATGGTATTTTTGCCCATTTTTCAGATAAAATAACTGATACGCATATTCAGCCCCTGTTTCAGGAGCAAGCAATCTTTTCCACGCAAACTCAAAATCATTCGCTGTTACAGGATCACCGTTCGACCATTTAGCGTCTTGCCGAAGTTTAAAAACATACTTCAAACCATCCGGGGATACGGTCCAGTCAACGGCCATCCCACTGCCTTTAATCAGCTCATTATTTTTATTATACCTGACCAAACCGTCAAATAATGCAGCAAGCACTGTCATCTCCGGCTTTCCCGACGCCTTTGCCGGGTCTAAGGTTTTAGGTTCCGTTCCCAAGTTATAAACTATCACAGCCTCAGATTGCTGTTTTTCTTCGGGCTGCTTTGTCCCGCAAGCGGTAATTGCAAATGCTAGTATGATGATTAAAACTTGTAGAATGAATCTTGTAGATCTCATAAGTAGAACCTCCTTGCCTGCAAAAAAGCAGCGCTGTTAGTACTCTTTCCAATGCCTCAGGTCAATGTTTCTTTATATATTTGATAGAAATTTTGTTAATCCTGCCATAAAACTTAAAAACCCTGAGAATTACACCTCAGGGTTTTTAATCTCTCCTCGCATAGCTACAAATCTACAGCGCAAGCAAACCTCTGCCAGAGAATTTGCGACATAGCCAGACTCACAATTTGAGCATTTCTTCTGTTCTCCTGCTGAAAGAATCTTAAATTTCTCACTGAGCAAATCCTGAGTGTCAACAGCAGGAGAGAAAGCAATTGCCCCCTGCGGACAAATATTAAAACACAAGTTACAGGCTCTACATAAAGAAGGATTAATTTCAAGCAAAACAACATCAGCGACCTCGCTTTGGCGCAGGGCTCCGGCAGGGCAAAGCTTGGCGCATGCTCCACAAAAATAACAGGGTTGTTGAATTTGAGGGGTAATAATGGGCAGGCTTACGGGCGGAGACCCGCTTGCCCGAAGTGCTAATTGCTTTAGGGCAGAAATCAATTCCTTTCGACGATTTAACTGATTGCCCGAAAAAACAGTACCAGGTACAGGAGTGGCAATTTCGATTATTGCAGCTGGGGCTCTTCGCATATTCAGAGCAATCATGCTTAAAAAACTCCGCCGGTCTAATGCCCGGGCTGTTTCCCGTCCTGGCAAGAAGCCGGAAAGAGCTTCGTTAGAATGGATAATTAGCCGTTCATGAACATCAAATAATTGCAACAGCTGCTTTGCGCTTTCAACACTGGCTTCAAACATTGGCAAACCGTTTTTGATCTCGCATTGGCCACAGGATTGGGGTTGGTATAAATAGACGGAAGAATAATTTGCTGCCAGGGAGACATAGCATTCAACAGGAACGGCTCCCAGACAAGGTACCGTAATCCCACGAGAATTCAACTGGCTTTCTGCCTTTATCTTCTTGCAGTGAAAAAAGATTTCCCCACCGCCTCCGCCCCACGTCTCCCCAATCCAGTCAACAGTCGGCAAACCCAAAGCCTGGCCTGGGCAGACTCCAACGCATAAGCCACAGCCGATGCAATCCTCAATAATTATTCCTACAGACGTTAGCTTTACACCGTTAACAGGACATACATCAGAGCAGCAAGAGCATCGCGAGCGCGGAGAAATATTTCGGATACAGTTTTGGCTTTTCAGCACCACTTGGCGAAAACCCTGCAATAATGCCGAAGCTTTCAGCAGGTCCATCGCTAAGCCTTCCTTTCATCTCTTGCAGTAATAACGGATATCTGATCCCCGACCTGGATTTGCCCGCCTTGTAACACTTTAATAAAAATACCTTCCCTGGGCATTACACAGTCCCCGGCTTGATAGAATATAGCGCATCTGGCATGGCATTCCTTGCCAATCTGAGTTACTTCTCCAACAGCCTCAGTCCCCAGTTGCAAAACGGTACCTGGAGGCAAACTGCATAATTCAATCCCTTCTGTCGTAATATTCTCGGCAAAATCGCCCGGCCCGACCTGCAGGCCCATTTCCTGCATTTTCTTTATACTTTCCACGGCCAGCAGGCTGACCTGCCTGTGCCAGGAACCAGCATGAGCGTCTCCTGCCAGACCGTGTCCAACAATCAATTTGCCTGAATTAACATTTATCTTGCGAACGCCTTTTTCTTCACTTCTGCAGACTGCAACTATCCTAGCCATAAAAAATTATTCCCCCCAATTAAATTCCATCTGACTATCTTTCTAGCCCCCAATGTCCGACATCAACCGTTCCTGGCCCTTCCAGCCCTCAACAAGGTAATGTCGAATAGGCTTCATGTTGACCGCCTGCAGGATCAGTTCTTTTAGCTTGTCTCCCGCCTGCTCCCCTCTCAGCATTGGTTTCACATCAACCTCAAAACTGTCCTGTAAGCATGGTCTCAATTTCCCATCAGCAGTCAATCGCATGCGATTGCATTTTGAACAAAAGTGTTCACTGATGGCCGTAATAAAGCCAATGCTGCCCTGGGAACCTGGCAATTGATAGCAGAAGGCCGGCCCGTAACCGGCTAATCCCGCAGAAACCCGGAGGTCATAATGCTTTTGGATTAGACCTAGTACATGGCGCGCTGGCAAGAAGGCATCCTGCCACCAATTGTCACTTTCACCTATAGGCATTAATTCAATAAACCTTACATGTAAAGGTTTACGCAAAGTCAAATTAACAAAATCCATAATTTCGTCATCATTAAACCCTCTCATTAAGACAGTATTAATTTTTACCGGCACAAGTTCAGCTTCCAAAGCTGCTTCGATGCCGCTCCAAACATTCTCGAGTTTCCCCCAGCGGGTCACATGCTTGAACTTTTCCGCATTGAGCGTATCCAGGCTAATGTTAACCCGGGCTAACCCGTTCTCTTTTAACTGCCAAACTAAATCTTTCAAGAGAGTACCATTAGTAGTCATCGATACCTCTTCAATACCCGGCACTTTCGTTAAATGGCCAATAAAATCAACTATTCCCCGGCGGATCAGCGGCTCTCCGCCCGTGACCCGTATTTTACTAATTCCCAGTTCTGCTGCGCACTTCACAAAACGGAGGACTTCTTCGAAACGCAGTATTTCATTTTGGGGTTTAGAGCAGATACCATGCTCCGGCATACAATAAATACAACGCAAATTACATTTATCTGTAACGGAAATCCTCAAATACTCAATTTTTCTGCCAAGGCCATCAAGCAAGGTGTTCACACCTTTCGCAAAAACTTATTCTCAATCAGAAAGGCCAAGCCAACAACATCATCCAAAGCAAAAACCGGAACACCAATATCAAAATGCATATCGCTGGCAACAGCTATTAGTTCTTCTGGCTGACATAACAGTTCTTTTTCCCCCCGGGCAGCCCTGAAAACCTCTATTTTTGGCTTGTTTCCCCTCTTGTAACCTTCTGTAATAATTAAATCAACATCCTGGATCATAGCAGCAATCTCATCTAATTTCTTTTCTTCTTCCACTTTACAGATCATAGCTATTTTAGCAGGAGAAGAGATGACTACTACATCAGCCCCTGCCTTGGCATGTCGCCAGGTGTCTTTCCCGGGATGGTCAATGTCAAAGCTATGGGCATCATGTTTTATCACTGCTACCCGGTAACCCCGGCTTTTTAGCTCCGGGATGAGCTTCTCAAGCAGTGTAGTTTTGCCCATATCAGATTTCCCTACAACGGAAACAACTGGTATCATGGAATAAATACCTCGCTCTCAGCAAGAATTATGGCCTCAACTCGTTGCCCCGCTAATAACGGGCCGCTGTCCTCAGGCACATCTATCAGAGCATTGCTATAGAGAATAGATTTTAAGATCCCAGGACTTTGTTTTCCCGCTAAAAAAACATGGTAGCTTCCTTCGTTTTTCTTAATTACAGCCCGCAAAAACCGGCGGGTTCCACCCGCCTTGTTAAAATCCTCTGCCATGACAGCATCTATTCTTGGTCTAAAGCAATCAGGTGCCCCGCTCATAAACTTAATCAGCGGGCGGACCAGAAACTCAAAACCGATCAAGGCTGCCGCAGGGTTTCCCGACAACCCGACTAATACTTGAGAGCTTCTCTTTGCTGCCAGGGTAGGAGTCCCCGGTTTCACTGCAACTTTTCTAAAAAGAATCTCCGAATTTATTTTTTTGTACGCCTCAGCAATCAGATCATATTCACCCACTGAAGCTCCACCTGTCGTAACCACTAAATCGGCCTGTTCCAAGCCTCGTTCCATAGCCTTACTTATCTCTTCCAAACGATCAGGAGCTGTTCCAATTAAGACAGGACGACCGCCTGCTTCAATAACTGCTGCACTAACAGCATATAAATTGCTATTCCTGATTTTACCTGGTCCCCTGAAAGCCCCAAGTTCTACCAGCTCTTCTCCAGTGCAAATTACTGCAACCTTTGGTTTTTCGAAAACCGGGATTGTCGATCTGTTCACAGCAGCCAACATACCAATTCCACCTGCATTTAAAAGGGTATCCTTTTTTAATACTAGCTCTCCCCTTTTTACATCTTCACCTGCTCTGATAATGTTGCTGCCTGGCTTGAGTGCCGTCCGTATTAAAATTTCATTATCAAATAGTTCCACATCTTCCATCTTGATAATTGCGTTTGCCCCCGGAGGAATGGGAGCGCCTGTCATTATCTTAATTGCTGTTCCACTATATAACGGGATAGGCCACACCAACCCTGCAGGTAATTCAGCAATTACTTTTAGGCGTGCAGGAAAGTCTGCGGAAGCCTCTTCGGTATCTTTTGCCCTCAGCGCATAACCATCCAAGGGTGAACGATCAAAGGGAGGAATATCTTCTACAGAGTAAATATCTCTGGCCAAAACCCTACCCAAAGCCTCTAAAATAGCTGCTTCCTCAACAACTGGAGGTCGTACACAGGACAGAAGAAGTTCCTGAGCCTGCTCAAGAGGAATATTGCAGTACAATTAAACATCCCCCCTAAAATCCTTTCCCGAAAGCACAGGCAGGATAGTGGCAGTGAGCACACTCCTGGCATAACCCTCCGTGTCCCAAAGCAATTAAATCTTTTTGGCAAATTTCTTCACCGGCAAAAACCCTCGGTAAAAGAAGATCAAAAATAGTTGTCCGGGCATACATGACACACCCTGGCAACCCCATTACAACAACATCACCTAAATAAGCCATCATAAACATCGAACCAGGCAAGACAGGTGCCCCATATGAAACAATCCTTGCACCTGCAAGTTTTACACCTGCAGGGGTTACATCGTCTGGATCAACAGACATGCCGCCAGTCACCAGAATAATTTCCGCACCTTTAGCCGAAAAGTACTCAACACTGCTGGCAATCGCCTCGGGGTCGTCAGGCACAATTTTTTGCCCGATAATAATAGCATCAAATGATTCTAATTTTTTAACAACGACAGGAGTGAACTTGTCCTGGATCAGGCCGCGGTAAACCTCGTTTCCTGTAGTGATTATGGCAACCTTCCTGGTAAAAAAAGGCTTGACATTTACCACCGGACCGGCCTCATGGCAAATACGTTCTACCTGCTCAATTGAAGCAGTGTCAATTACCATTGGAATTACCCTTGTTCCGGCAACTATTTCTCCTTTTTCCACCACCCGGTTGTTGTGCTTTGTGGACAGAACCACCTGTGGTACAGAATTTATCTTAAATAAGGTCTGGACCTGCACTTTTAACAGGCCGCGAGAGGTTGCATGGAAATTAATTTTGCCTTCTGATGGGCTAGAAAAACTCAAACCTTCGCCTCCACTAGCTTTTGCGATCCTCAAAGCAGCCGTGTCTTCATGTAAACACCCTTCATTGATTTCCCAGATATACAAATGTTCCTTGCCCATGCTTAATAACTCTGGAACATCCTCTTCCCGAACAATATGCCCTTTCTTAAAAATAGCTCCCTTAAACTCACCAGGAACTATCTTTGTTATATCATGGCATAAGACCTGCCCGATAGCTTGCTCAACCTTAACTTTTCTCATCAGTTTATCGCCCCCCTGAACTGTACATTTCCTCAGCCTGAGCAAGGTCTTCTGGCGTATTAACGTTAAAGAACACCTTGTTTTTGTCAGCCAGCATTTCAATCTCAGCCTCTTGGACCCGGCGAACCTTAACCTTGTCATAAAAAGCAGCGATTTTATAAATATTTCGCTCAAGATTCTCCTGGATATAGGGAAGGCAGGCTTTGCTGTAAACTGCATAAAGGGGCTGGTAGTGACCACCAACTACAGGGACAACAACATCATACCCGTTTGCCAAATCCGCCAGGAAAGCAGACAGCTTCGCATCCATAAAGGGCATATCACAAGCTACAACAAACGAATGGAAATTGGCCGCAGCGGTTAGTCCTGCATGGATTCCATTTAAAGGGCCGTAAAAAGGGACCATGTCTTGAACTATTTTAGCACCAATCCCTTGATATAAATGAGGCTCGTTTGTTGAAAGAATTACTTCATCAAATTCCTGTTTTAAGTCATTTACAATTCTCTCCAGTAACGGCTTGCTTCCGATTTCAACAAATGCCTTATTTGTTTTCATGCGGCTGCTTCTGCCACCGGACAGGACTATTGCGCTTACCCTGCGCATTGCCTTTCCCCCTTTGCGGCACCCAAAAAAATTCAAGGATTAGTGCTCTTTTGCAGAAGTTTCTACAACAGCGGAATCTTCAAATTTTGGCCTAGGTTTTGCCACACGAGAAATCCAGATACTTATTTCGTATAAAAGAACCATCGGTACTGCCAATAGAATTTGAGATACGACATCCGGTGGTGTTAAAACGGCAGCTAAAACAAAGGTGATCAGTATTGCATACCTGCGATTCCTTGCTAGAAAAGTATGATTTATAAGACCAATCCGAGTCAAAAAGAAAACTATTAATGGCAGCTCAAATACTAATCCAAATGGGAGCAAAAAGGAAATCAGAAAAGAAACATACTTACTTACGGTAATCATTGGTTCTAAACCTTCGCCAGCTACTACCAGCAAGTACTTGGTGGCAATTTGCAGAACTGTAAAATAAGCAAAACTTACTCCCAGCAGAAACAACAGCAAGGAGGCAGGAACTAACAAGTAAACATAGCGCCGCTCATTAGAATGGAGAGCAGGAACTACAAAACTCCATATCCGCCATAAAACAACAGGTAAAGAAACAAAAAGGCCGGCGACAATGCTTATTTTTAGTTTGGAGAACAAAGCTTCTGTAGGCCCAATGAAAACAACCGGTATGCCATATTCCGCCAGTGGCTTAATGGCAGCCATAAACAGGGCATCGCGAAACAGGAAAAAAATTACCATGGTTGAAGTCAAAATAGTAACAAGTGAAACCACGACAACTTTACGCAATTCTTCTAAATGCTCTACAATCGTCATAGATTTTTCTTCCATCAAAAAAACACCCCCAAAACTCTGCGAGGCTCCAGAAAAAATCTTGGATCCACATGCTGGGATGATAAATAATGGCCCTGCTAAGAAACGAATTAGCAGGGCCGTAACAATAAGCTGCCTGATGCATCTCCTTCCCACATAATGGAGGCACACCCGTCTCCGGCAATTGCACCCCGTGAGCCAAGAGCTCAGGCTAAGACCCCATAGGAAAAACCGTTAAGCAGCTTTAGCTCGGAGGCTCAATATTAACATTTGGAACCCGTTAAGCTTTCTTTTCCTCATTAGGAGTTTCGGTCTTGGTGATATCCAGTTGGCTTTTGATATCCGAGGTAGCTTTTCGGAATTCCTTTAGCCCATTCCCAACAGCCCTGCCCATCTCTGGCAATTTTTTCGGACCCACCACAACCAATGCAACAATTAATATAAGGATCAGTTCCCACGGCCCAATATTAAACATGTTGCCACCTCTCTTGTCCCACTATTGAATTATGAATTTGCCTGCTTCTCTTCTTCATTTTTTCGCTGCGTGACAGAGGGAGCTTCATCTTTACTGGAGCTGCGAAATTCTCTAATCGTCTTGCCCAAAGACTTCCCGACATCGGGCAGCTTTCCGGGTCCAAAAATAATTAGAGCCAGGGCTAATATCAAAATAAGTTCGGTCGGGCCAATGTGGGGAATCAATCCAAACATTATTATCGCCTCCTTCTGCCTTCCTAAAGGACTTAATCATATCTTACCCTTTTTGTGACATAAATTGCAAGTACAACCCAACTGGCAGTATTATTCAATTCTATAAGCTTTTTTGATTTCCTCTATAGGATGTTGGAAAAATAGAGCCTATATTTGCATCGAGCATTTCATCTATTATTCTTATTTCTTACCTTGGAAGACACTCGACTTATGGCTCCTTATTTATCAAATAATCTTCTTAAAATTTTCTATCAGCTCATTATCAATAACTACTTCTTTTTCACACCAATAACAAAACCTCTTTGATTTGTTCGAAGCGATAGTCTCACAACGCTCACATTTGGCCATGGATGCGGTATAGATATTTAATACTTCAAAAGGTTGTTGTATCTTTTCCCTATTTCTGCTGATAGCTTCTCCGAGACAGAACAGTTCACAGATCCGGCAGTCCAGACAGTGACCGCTTGTAAAGCAATGGTTAATAGTTTCATTATCGGTAACGATTTTCAAACTGCCCGAAGGACAAAACCTGCTGCATAATTGACAGCCAACACACTTATCAACGATTTTGATGGCAGGCCAATAGGCAGGAGAAGCCGCTGTTATCATGTTTTCCCGATAGGTATTCTCCAACCGTTTTTGCCATTTTGGCAAGTACCTTTCCAGAAATTTTTGTTCCGGTTCCTTTACAGGTAAATAATCCTCAGCCTCAGCTATACGCTCTACTATTTGTTTTCCTTTATCAAACAAAGACAAAAACAGATCCCTGCGGGAAGTAACTTTTAATCCTGTTTCGATCGCTCTTAAGTGTCTTTTGGTACTGCCCTTGACGCTTTGGTTGATGAAACTGATCTTGGGATTATGCCCGCAGGCTTCCAGCCATTCAGCCGCCGTTGCAATATTATATTCCAAACGGGAAAGCGTCTTGGACATAGGACAACCCTCACACTCTTCCAAGTGTAATTCCATATCTGTCTTCAAACCTAACTCATACCACCCGCCTTTGGATATTATGCTTAAGCAGGCGGGAAGCTGTACCGCTCCACGGTTCTTATGTTTTATTTGATTGTAAGGAGTGGTATGTCTGGCACAAAAAAATTCTGTGACCTTCCAACCCTCTTCTTCTATGTCCTTAACGATGGTCACCTCATCCCAGCGTTCAGAGCTGAAGACTTCGGTTGGACAATCGTTTAAGCAGACCCCGCAGCCATTGCATGACTCTTTATCCAGATAGATCTGCTTTTTATACAAAAGAATCGCATCTGCTGGACAGCTTTCAAGGCAATTCTTGCATTCCACTCCCTGATGCCATTGGTTCAAACAGCGTTGCAGGCTAATCTTAAGCGAGTAAGCTTTATCGAATATCATGCTATCCTCCTTCCCTGGCAATCATGAACTCGGCAACACTCTTTGCATAAACAATTTCCCCATTTCACCGAAAGTGCGGTAAACGGTATGGTTGCTGGAAGAAGTGCAAAGGTCGAAAAAGTCCCTGGCCCATTTCTTTAGATGTACTTCGTTAAACTCTTGAATTTCATCCTCTCTGCGAGCAACTTCCTCGGTATTATTTTCTTGTAAGGCTCTGGCTTTTTGCAGATATAGATACATCATAAATTCCATCTCGGTGGCCATATGATCAGAAGGTTCATTGACTTCACCGGAGCGTAACAGCCCTGCTTTTCTGTAGATGCGTTCAACATCGAGAGCAGCCGGACTGATAAATAAAGCTGGTTTGGCTTTTTCTCCTTCCTCTGGATCATGGAGAAACAAGGTTTCGTAGATATCAACTTGCGGTTCATTGGGATGGTTGAACAAACGGGTATATTCCTGCCTTAGATCGATGAGAAGCTCTTCTTCAGATATCGATTTGCCTTGAAGATTTAGTTTGTCTTTGAATTTTTCGATTTCCTCTTCAGAAAATTTCAGTTCCCCCATAATGGAACAAACATCCTCTGCTAAACTGCCGTCCAATAAACCGGCTGTTAGTTGCTCTGTCGGCAGCCATAAAGAAATTGACAAGATCTGATACAGGTCCGAGGCTGCTATAGCCTTTTGAATATCTACTTCCAGAGTATTTATTTGCTGGGTAGTTTGCATTTGTTTCCTCTCCATCTCATGTATTATGAAATGCCTTCACCAGCAGTCACTTAGAAGCTGACCTGCCGGTGAGGCAAAACTTAAATTCATTCTCTAAAATGGAAATACCGCTGATTGTTTACCTATCCTTGTTTAGCCTGAACCGCCTGGGAACGATGGTCAACGTTAACTGAACTGGGCGGAATTTTTGCACCCAGATGCAGTTTCTGCAAGCCTGCCATTACCAATAACCCGCCCAAAGCAATAATGCCGACGGAGACAGCGATTTCTATCAGTGAAGGCAAATAGACACCTTCACCTGCATCGTATCCCGGAGGGCCCACATAGGTGATGAGTGGATTGAGCAGCTGTGCCTGCAGCATATTGTACTTAACCATGAAAATCCCAAAGATAGCAGCACCTGCTCCGGGGATAAGAGTACCCGGTTTGCTGGTTAACAAAAGGACAATTCCTGCCAGGATGGCGATTGTTTGGATCCAGAAGAATGGCGCCCCTGCCCCGCTGACTAACCATTGGATGACTGCAGCCTTTTCTCCGCCGCCAGGATATAACCCAATAACTATTTCAATAAGAACAATGAACAGTTGTACTAACAGTGCCACTCCTGCTATCTTGCCTATTTTAGCTAATCTGTCAGTGCCAGCCTCGATATATCCTGTCTTATTGAGTATAGGCAAAACGATCACTAGCATCGCCAGTCCAACTACAACCGCCGCAACGAGGAAGGATAACGGCAGGATCGGGTTATGCCAAAACGGACGAGCAACTTGCATAGCAAAGACAAAGGAAGTGACGGTTACCATCAGTCCGGCGATAAAAGCGACTACGGAAATATCTCTTAAAGATGTTTCTCCTTTTTTGCCTTCATGAACAAGGATCAGCTTGCGGGTAAAGACGATGCCGATAACGACATAGGCAGTTAAGATCAAGGCATCCCAAAACATAGGTGATTGGATATTGGCACTGGCGATGATATACCATACTCTCAGCGGATTGCCAATATCCACGATTATAAACAAGCCTGCTGCAACCGCACTACCAATCGCGCCAACATAAGCTGCAATTCTGGCGTAAGGTTTATATTCTGCCATCCCTTTAAACAGATAGGCGGAGGAAGAAAAGAGTAGAGATCCAGCTGCGATCCCGATAAAGATCATGAAGCCGACGATATACAGACCCCAAGTATTAAAGTTGCCTAAATTAGTGAGCTGCAAGCCCTTGGTAAACTGTAAGATCCAGGATATCAGACCAATAACAGCCAACAGGGCGAAGATGATAAATAAGGGTTGAGTGATTAACTGTTTTTCTGCTTTTTGGTTCATTTGATTCGCCCCTTTCTTAAGTTAGATAATACACAGAAGGCATGGTTCCCTTCTCTTCCAATATCTTGACGGGGTTTCTGCCTTGTAGAACTCTACTAATTTCACTATTGGGGCTATTTATGTCGCCAAAAAACCGCGCTCTATTCGGACAGGTATCGATACAGGCAGGTTTTAACTCCCGGGCAAGACGATGGCTGCAAAAATTACATTTTTCCACTACATTGAATTGGGAAGGAGTAACAGCCGGATCTCCCATCGCTATATTAATTGCGTATTCCGGCCTTTTCCAATTGAAACTGCGTGCATTGTAAGGGCAAGCCACCATACACATCCGGCAGCCAATACACTTATCATAATCTTGCACAATAACTCCATTTTCTTCCCTTCTGAAAGTCGCCTTTACTGGGCAAGCTTTGACACAGGAAGGATTCTCACAATGCTGACAATTTAGCGGTAAAAATTTCATCTTTAGATTAGGAAAAATACCTTCCGGTGTATCTAAGGTCTCACCGCCTACCGTTAAGATTCTGTTCCACCAAATATCATTGGGTAGATTGTTCTCAACTTTGCAGGCTACTGCACATGAATTGCATCCTGTACAACGGTCAATATCAATCACCATCGCATATCGCATCCCTTAATACCTCCTTTATACCTTTCTCACATCAACCAAGCAGTCGAAATATGCAAAATTGACACTCATCGGATCTACCTCAGTATTTGTGAGTTCTTGAAAACAACCATCAATAAATTGCTCTCTCTGCCATCCTTTAGGAATAGAGAGAATGCCTGTACTTATTGAATCGTTCACTTCGGCTTTAACAACAGCCCTGCCACGATCATTAAATACTTCAACAATATCTCCCGTTTTAATACCCCGTGCTTTGGCATCTTCACGACTCATTTTTGCCAAAGGTTCCGGGTCAAGCTCTCTTAGCATTGGCGTATTGTACCATTGTGAATGGGTACGAAACCTGGAAAGTTCTTGCAAGAATACAAGTGGATATTTGGCAAATAGCGGACTGTCCTTCCATGCTTCAGCAGGCGGTCTAAAGTAAGGCAGTCTTTCTTTTTCAATGATGCCGGTCAAATCTTGTCCAAAATTTACGCGTGGCAGAGGATTCTCACAATATAGTTGTGCTCTACCGCTCGGCGTGTTGAAGAAATGTTCACCACGAATGAAGGGCTTTTCCGCACTGCCCTGAACGCGAATCACTTTCTCAGCAACAATTCGGTCGTAAGTGACATTCATCCTCCGGAAACCATCGGAGTCCAATAGTACCTTAATCCACTCAGTATCAACCATGCTTTCTGGAAAGAACTGTCCCAGGCCCATTTTACGACCAATCAAAGCAATAATTTCCGCATCAGGCTTGCTCTCGTAAAGGGGCTCGATTACCTTTTCCTGGTAAAGCATGTACGGATTATTATAGGATACACGCAAGTCATTCACCTCAAACCAAAAAGCGGCCGGCAATACAATATCGGCATATCTGGCATTATCGGTAAACTCGGTATCTACTACAACCTTAAAATCGATATTAGGAAGAATGTCATCAAACCAGACGTTTTGCTGAGCAAAATTGCTCATAGAGTTAGAATTCATGGTGAAGATTGCTTTAATGGGGTAAGGTTTTTCACCCCACTTTTGATCTTTTACGACCTCATGAAAAATTGCTTGCGGCAATGTGTTATTGGCCATTTTTCTATTAGTCACATAGACCGCGGCAAAGTTTACCGGCATATGCAAAACATATAACCCGGCAAAACCTGCTCCTTTGACACCGATATTGCCTGTAAGCGAGGCCATGATAAAAGCTGCAAATGACCATAAATGTCCGTTTAGATAATGGTTTATGCCATAGTTTGTATAAATGGTCGTTGGACCATCTACATATGTTCTTGCTAAATACTCTATTTTTTCTACCGGAATGCTTGTTAGTTTGCTGGCTTCTTCTAAAGTGTATTGCTGCACGTGCTTTTTAAGGAGTGTGAACGTGGTGTCCACTTCCACATTGTTGACAAGGAAGCTTCCTTCGATGGCTACATCTTCAGGTCCTTCCTTAAGCAGTACAGGTTTGTTCGCGATACTATCCCACACATAAAAATCATCTCCTGCGGCATCGATTCCAGGTAAAAAGTCGCTCTTACGTAAGATTTTCCCATTATCTTTCCGAACCAGGAAAGGGGCCGTACTTCTTCTTTTCATAAAGTCAACGTTTAACAAGTCATGTTCAATCATATAATTCATCATCGCCAGCGCCAGCATTGTGTCTGAACCTGGAACTATCGGAATATATTCATCGGACTTATTGGCTGTCGCTGAGTATATCGGATCAATCGTTATTACTTTGACACCTTTATTTTTTGCTTCTTTGATAATACGCCAATTTTGTGGTTGTGCGTTAATGGGATTTGAGCCCCAGACAATAATTGTTTTGGAGTCTAACATGGTACGCGGTTCGTTGCCCCATAACCAGATTCCGCCGCCGATAACACGATCGGCACCATACCCTGTAGCTTGATCGTAACAAATGTTTAGCCTGGTGCAGCCGATCGAATTAGCTAAACGAGTAACAACCCCCTGAATGCCATGAACCAAACCATAGTTACCGGAGCCTGTATCCACTACCAGAGCTTGAGGCCCATATTGGCTTTGGATAGCCATAAATTTTTTTGATATTTCATTAATAGCCTCATCCCAAGAGATTCTTTCCCATTTATCTGCTCCACGCTCTCCAATCCGGCGCATAGGATATTTTATTCGAGTGGGACTATATGTTCTCTGAACAAGGGATAAACCCCTTAGGCAGCATCCAGTATAGATTTCATCCGGATAAGCTGCAGGTGTTGTTTTTGTAATTTTTCCATCTCGCACGTGTGCATATAGTCGACAGCATTGAAAACAATTGGAACGGCAGACACTTGATACTAACTTTTCTTCGTTACCAGCAACGGGGCTTTCTCCTACAGCTAATGCTTTCATTCCAGTTGCCAAAGGGTTAGAAGCAATAACTCCGGATGCAACTGCAGTAACTGCTGATGCCTTCAGAAAGCTACGACGGCTTAGGTTAGTGCTTATTCCATTAGAAAAACCTTTATAATCTTTTTCCAATGTAATTACCTCCTTTTTGTTTAAGGTAGGCAGTCGTTTTTGTTGATCCTCTCGGGCTCTCGTTAGAGCAGGCAAAAGCATTTGATCTGCCTTTTCTTTTTCTACCAAATAACAAGCATCATCCTCTTCCAGAGAATGAACATAAGCGAGTTTATCCTTGGAAATCAGGCAGACAAGGGATAAATCAGGATCTTCTTTCTTTAAGCATTCGATGATATCCCAGTAGCTTCTTTCAAAGCTAAGGATATCGATTAAAAGAATGCTCCCCGGATAGTCTCTGATTTTTTGATACATCTCCTGCAAGTTTTTCACACAGATATACTGCTCTTTAAGTGTGGACAATATATCGATGACCGATAACTGCAGCCAGGTATTAGGTACAGCTAATATAATATTGCCCTTCGAGGCCAGCCGATTTACTCCATTATTGGTTTGTCTCAACAAAAACAGCTCCTTCAAATCGTACGCGCATACAATTCAACCTTATTCTACAAAGAATTACTGTTTTTGTATGTCGTGAATATGCTTCTTTGTTCATTTCTTCTTGTCATGTCCTGTCACGACAGGCATTATATCTCTTCAAACAATTTATGTTTAATGGCATACTCTACCAACTCTGCTTTGCTGTTTAGCTGAAGCTTATCATTAACTCTGCGTTTATACGTTTCAATAGTGCTTGTTGACAGGAAAAGCTTCTCACCAATCTCTCGGCAGGTATAGCCCCGGGATAGCATAACGATTACTTGACGTTCTCTGGAAGAGAGTATTTGAGGTGAAATATCTTTTTCATACTCCTGATCTGCCTTTGAACGATTTGAACGATATTTCCCTGCCATTACTCGAATCCCTTCTTTGCTCAGGAATATATCACCACGCATTACTTGCTCTATGGCTACAAGCAGATCCCTGTCAGCCGCAGATTTATGAATATAGCCTGACCCACCAGCTTCTAAAAACTTGACCAGATACAACTGCTCTGAATGCATGGTCACGGCGATAATTCTCGTTGCTGGGAGTGCTTCGATAATCCGGCGGGTCGCTTCCACTCCATCATAATCGGGCAAGGTAATATCCATTAATACCAAATCAGGTTGTAATCTGATTATTTCTACCACAGCTTCTGCTCCGCTACCGGATTCCCCTACGACCTGAATATTACCGTTGCTCTCCAGGTACAACCTCAACGTATCCCGCAGCAATTTATGGTCGTCGACCAGATAAAGTTTTACCTGTTTTTTCATCTTGCCTCCTACCCTTCCTGCTCCAAAGGCAATAAGATATTAAGAGCCAACCCCTGGCCTTGCCAGTTAAGCAGCCAGAATTTTCCTTTGGCCATTTTCACCCGTTCCTCTATGCCCAAAAGTCCCAGACCGTTGGTTTTTTCCTCTTTCTTGCCTATGCCGTTATCCACAATCTGCAGGAATAGATTATCGCCTTTCTTGGATAAGCTCACTAATACCTTACTAGCTTGGGCATGCCGGGCAATATTGGTCAACCCTTCTTGCACCGCACGGTAAACTATTATCTCTATATTATCAGCCAGCCGTTCCTTAAGATTATGATGCCTGAATTCAACCTTGATTCCGGTTGAATCCATATACCCCTTAATATGGGCTTCCACTGCGGCCTGCAAGCCGAGCTTTTCCAGAAGACCGGAGCGCAGGTTACGAGAGATCCGCCGTACTTCTTCCAGGGTTTGCAGAGTGATGTGATGAAGACCACCGAGGCGCCCCTGTACATACTCGATATCTTCAGACTGCTGGAGCATCTTAATTTGGAGGAGAATAGAGGTCAGAACCTGACCTACTTCATCATGAAGCTCAATTGAAACTTTCTTGCGGCTGCTTTCCAGTTCTTGTTCTGCTTTCTGGTAAAGTGCCAACAAGTATTTTTCCCTTTGCTGCAACTTAGCAACAAGAATGGATGAAGAGGAATAAACTTGAGATATTAACTGCGAGATCGGTTGTAAAAGCCGAATTTCCTCCTGTGGTATGTATTCAAGTGGAGAATTTTCGGTCCATACTACCATCACAACCCCATCAGTCTTGTCCTCTCCCAATAAAGGCAAAAGCAGACAGCTTTGCCAGTTACCCTCTTGGCTAAATCCATTTGTTTTTTCTTTAGCGTTGATATATACGGCAGAGGTTGATAATTCCCATTTGTACTGCTGCCAGGAATGAGCAAATTTAACAGACGATGAAGGGGATTGATGCGTATGCAGCAGATAACTGCCGTTATCTTGTAGATATACTGCATAACCGTCTGCTTTTAAGATATGGCAAAACATATTCGGCATGTTATTCTGGGTATTATGTTTTCCATGTTTAAACAAGGTATCGCTAATTGCTAGCATTAGTGAAAATAATAACTTATCGTTCAACTTATTCCCACCTCTTTGTTTATTATATTACAAAATAAAGGCATGCTTTGACGTGGAAAAGCATGTTATTCTAATAAGCATGTCATGTTTTTCGCTACATGATAATCATACTAAAAGACCTGTATAACCGGTGGTCAAAGGGAGTACGTAAGTCCTTCAGCGCTGTTAATATTATGTATAATGTATAACATATTCAGCTCTGCGGTCTTTTTTGTTTCGGAGAAAGCATGTTTTGATTCTATGAACATCAATTTAGCACCTCCATACCCGGGAATTCTTTGCGGTACGCTGTTTTGCTTCGTTTTACTATATTAAGTTCTACATCCGTTTGCAAATTCTTTCTTTTATGGAGGGTTTTCCTAAAATATTTCAGTGTTTTTGCAGTGGAATCATATTTGCATCAGGTATTCACCCAAGGATACCCAGGCATCTTAGCCAAATGATTCCAGCAAGAAATCTAATGATTGCCAGCATAAGCAATAAATACGGTGTCATACTAACAGCGGAAAAAACTATAACAATCCAGGAGGTGCGGTTATTAGGTGGTTAACCAATTTGGCTATCAAACAGGAAATCTTGGAACAGGAATGCAGGGTTCTCAGTTAGGATCCTACGGCATGGGATCTCAAGGGTTTGCGACAGGGGGTTTTTCCGGACAACCATATGTCCAGACTACCATGGGTATTGGAGATAATACCAGAACCCTAGGGGTCGGTGATAAATGGGCCAGTGCCGCTAACCAGTTCGGTCAAAGCTATTATGCAAACCAGCCAGCAAGCAATTTTGCCGGAGCGTATACTCAACAACCATATAGCCAGTCTACCCTAGGCGTAGGAGACAATAACAGAACACTGGGAGTTGGCGATAAATGGGCAAGTAGTGCTTATACAGCAGGTCAAATCAGCCCAACCTGGGGATATACCGGCTCTTATGGTGGGTACGGCGGTTTCTCTCCCATTACAACCGGAACCTATGGACAAACAAATATTGGCTTTAGTCCTAACTACCAGCAGTCCTATCAAGTTCCAATTACCTCTGCATTCCAGCTGCAACAACAGATCCAGCGTTTCAGGGACGAGTTAAACAGCATCCAGGCTATGGTCACCCAAATGGCTCAGGCAGAGCAAAATAACGCCAACACCCTGCAGCGTTTGCAACAAACTGAATTCAGCACAGCTCACCAACTCCAGCAGCTAGCCCAGGCTGAACGTCAGGTTACTCAGCAGTTACAACATCTGCAGCAAATGGCAAATCAAGTGAACCGGGAATTGCAGCAGATTAGCGGCCTACCCCAGCAGGCTGGCAGCCAGTATGGCGGTTTCTCCACCTTTGGAGGCCAAAACATTGGTAGTCAGTTTGGCCAATACACCAACCCTGGTCTTGGCAGCCAGTTTGGAGTGCAGTACACTAATCCCGGCTTTAGCGGACAAAACTTCGGCCGCTCCTACTAATACACCAGGATAATTAAAAAAGGGACAGCCTACCGGGCCTGTCCCTTTTTTTATTAGCATTATTCGCAACAGTATTTTAGGTTCTATTTTTATTTGGAAATCCATAGGTTGTATCAAAAAGCAAGGGCTACATTAAAATGATTGTTATAAAACTTAAAAAATTAACTGCCATTTGTTTGCTCTCTCTGTTGCCTCTCTTTGTGCTTGTTCTTGGAGGGCTACATACAGTTAAACCCTATTACTCCGTTCAAGCTCCTCAGATTATTGCTACCGTTCCTGCAGACGGCGCAAGAAACGTCTCCCTGTATCCGGCCATAAATATTTTCACAGACATATCCGTAAACTGGGCTGCGGTTAGACTGGAAAGGATTGGGCAAGGCAAACTTATACCAGGAAAGCTGATGGTAAATGAAAGGCAAATAACCTTTTTGCCCCATTATGCCTTTTTGCCCAATTCATATTACCGGGTAGAGGTAAAGACTTCGTCCTGGCAAAACACAAAAAAACAAATGGTTTTTACTTTCTCAACCATCGATTTAGGCGATAGTTATTGGATAGATGTAAAACTGGGAAGGATGCACTCAGTTACCGTTTACAAAGGACTAATGCCTATCAGACACATGCTGGCTTCCGGAGGGAAAGAAGGGCAAGAAACACCCTTGGGCATTTACAGGATCAGAGACAGGGGATTAAACTTTTGGTCGGAACGCTTTGGCGAGGGGGCCAGCTACTGGCTGAGGTTAAAAGACCAGTACCTGATCCACTCTGTGCCACAGGATATTAAACGGAAAACCATTGAAGAAGAACACGCAAAACTCGGCTTGCCAGCCAGTCATGGTTGTATTCGGCTTAGCTTCCAGGATGCAAAGTGGTTTTATTACACAATCCCCGAGGGGACTTTAGTCGTGATCCATCCGTAGGATTAATACCACGAGGTTAACAGGAGGAAAAATGAACGCAATCTTCGGTTTCTTGATAATTACTGGAATCATCGCTGCATCCTTTTCGGGCAATATAGGGGCGGTTACCAGTTCAGCTATAATGTCTGCCGGGGCAGCAGTAGAAAGGGTTCTGGGGCTTGTGGGCATCTTAACCCTATGGCTGGGGGTGGCCAGGGTGGCAGAAAAGGTTGGAATTCTGGCCTTTGTTACCAAGCTGCTGCAGCCTGTTGTTGGGGTGTTTTTCCCTTCGATCCCCAAAGGTCATCCAGCAATGGGCTCTATCCTGATGAATTTCAGCGCAAATTTACTAGGTCTTGGCAGTGCGGCAACACCCTTTGGCCTGAAAGCAATGAGAGAACTGCAGGAACTTAACCCGCACCCAAACACTGCCAGCCATGCCATGTGCACATTTCTGGCATTGAACACGTCTTCATTAACTTTAGTTCCGGCTACAATAATAGCTTTACGCTTAAATGCTAACTCGGCAAATCCAACAGATATAATCGGAACCACCCTTTTTGCCACTGCCTGCTCCACAATAACGGCAATTATTGCTGACTTTCTGTTTAGACGGCACAATGCCAGAAAGGGGCTAAGCCGATGACTGCTGATAAAATATCCCTTATTTCCCAATGGATTATTCCTCTGTTCCTGCTAATTGTTTTTCTAACAGGCTGGCTTCGTCGCCTTCCCATTTACGAGTATTTTGTTGAAGGTGCCCAGGAAGGCTTTGCCCTGGCCATCCGCTTAATACCTTACATTGTAGGCATATATGTCGCCATCGGTATTTTCAGATCCTCTGGCGCGATGGAGCTTTCAGTCATGCTACTTGCTCCTCTTCTATCCATATTTAACATCCCTGGAGAAGTGCTTCCCCTCATGTTGGTTCGTCCTTTCTCCGGTCCGGCAGCCCTCGGTCTGACTGCAGAACTGATGGATAGATTCGGGCCAGATTCCTTTATCGGGAGATTAGCCTGTACCCTTGAAGGCAGTACCGACACCACCTTTTATATTTTGGCTGTGTACTTTGCCTCGGTTGGTATAAGAAGAACCGCTTATGCGGTGCCAGTGGGTTTGCTTGCTGATTTTGCAGGTTTCGCTGGAGCTATCTTCATTTGCTACAAGATTTTCAGTTAAGTTAAAAATAAAAAGCGCACATCGCACAGATGCACGCCCTTATTTTTTATTGGTGCGGAAGGGGGGACTTGAACCCCCACGGGAATTCCCATACGCCCCTCAAACGTACGCGTCTGCCGGTTCCGCCACTTCCGCTCTCTTGGCAAGAGATATCATAGCACAGCCGGTGACGCAAGTCAATAAGCGCCTAATTGTTGGCAACTGCAATACCTTTTAATACCGGTTTTTTTTAAGAGCAACTTAGCCTAATTATTGACACATGTACTCGTAATAATTCTGGCAATGTTAGCTGCCAATTCATTTTCATTAACAAAGCATTTATTCACAGCATTTCCAGTGATCAGGATCATTTTCTCCTGATTAGTCCATTCCTTCGGAACAGAAGTGCAGTTTATCCTGCATCCGCTTATAATTACGAACCAATCTGCCGCCGGTAAAGTGGCAGCTTTCACTTGGTGTGTCCAAAAGAGCAACTCTTTTAATTTATAGAAAACTGCCAGGCGGTCTATTACCGGATTGCATCCGCCACAAAACTTGACCAGCACCAGGGGTTTATTTCCTCTTAGCTCCATCTTTAGCAGCAAACACCAGCCAACCGCTCGGCAAGCTTCTTTTTATAGGCCAGGTTTGCCTGCCTTAAGATCATAACGCGCTGCGCCTGGGGTGATCCGGCTCCGTGCATGGATTCTAACAAGGCTGTTCCCCCTGTCATGTTTTCTAAAAGCCTGGCAACCCTTATTCTATGCTCAACCGGAACTCCTGCCGTCCCCGCAAAGTATTTCAGCACATACTGCCCAATATCCTGGTGTTCAATATCCTTTTCCGACGGCAGGGTAGCAAGGAATCCGCCAGCAATATCGTGGGCTAAACGGCTGATTTCATAAATAAACCTGGTAACATTTTGTTTTACTGTATTAGCCAATAAAGGCTCTACCATATAAGCTCCGGACTTGGTTGGGCTTCCCTCCGCTGAACAGGCTATAGAGCCGCAATACATGGTTTCAGCCAGGTGGACCATTTCTACTATCTTATCCCGAATATGAGAAGCCTTGGCCACTCCGTTATATTCTGCCAAGGCCCAGGCCCCGCCAATAATAATATCGCTAACCCCAGTTTTACAGCCCCCATAATTTTGCCGGTGATAACAGGCAAAGCGCTCAACCAGCATTCCGGCGTACTGGTGCTCGCCACACATGAACACTTTCTCCCAAGGGACAAAAACATCCTCCAAAACGGTCAAAGCCTCCCCGCCAACGATCGCATACCGGGCATTGCCCTGGTCGATAGTACCGCCTTCCAGCCTGCGAGTGTCATTGGTTTGCCTGCCGAAAATATGGATAACTCCCGGGGCATCAACTGGAACCGCACAGCATATGGCATATTGCGCATCCTCCGCTGTGAGGGCAGTCGTGGGCATAATTAACATTTCATGGGAGTTCACAATGCCTGTTTGATGGACTTTACCTCCTCTGATAACGATCCCCTTTTCATTTTTTGCCACTACCCTGACATAGCTGTCTTGATCTGGCTGCTGGCTTGGCTTTAAACTGCGGTCGCCCTTGGCATCTGTCATCGAACCGGCTACCATCAGGTCTTCTTCCTGTAATCTATCCAGATAAGCGCAAAACCTCTCGTGATAACTGGTTCCCAGTTCCTGATCCATTTCGCAGGTAACACTGTAGATGGCATTTATCGCGTCAAAACCAACACATCTCTGAAAACAGCTGCCGGTTCTCTGGGCGATCATCCTCAACATTTTTACTTTTTTTATTAAGTCTTGCGTGCTTTGATGGATATGGGTAAAGCGGTTTATAAGCCGTCCGCTGCGATGGGACAGGGCCGTTACCAGGTCCTCCGCCTCTGGTTGATGAGCCAGCTCATATGTTAAGGCGGCTGCCGCCACATGAGGCTTTGTCAAAGGATGGTCTACCACACAATCAATTTCCGCTCCAAATGCATATACTCTTGGTCTAAGACCACGCAGAGATTCCAAATATTCCGCAGCAGTTTTCAATTAGCTTGCCTCCTTAAGTTTCTCTTGATGCCAATCCCCAAACGGCTATGTTCTTGTTTGCCAATTCCTGAATCCGCTCCAGTACTGCCAAACCCTCCGGTCCTGAATTAAATAGGTGTTTAAACCTGGCCTGCTTTTCAATATATTCCTTGACAGGCCGGACCCTGCCAATCTTTCGCACCGCCGATATCTCGCCGTTTGCAGCTTCAAAAATTGGCATCAATCCTGTTTGCACCGCCAGCCTTGCCATTTCGACGGTAAGGGCTGGTTCAAAACCCCAGCCCACACAGCATGGGGTATGCACCTGAATGTATTTAGGCCCTGTAAAGGAAACAGCCTTCTTTACCTTTTGCATAAGGTCTTTGGGATAACAGATCGCCGCAGTGGCCACATAATCAAGACCATGGGCCATAGCAATCGCTGGCATATCTTTCTTCCGCTCCATTTTCCCCAATGATAGTTTCCCAGCAGGGCTGGTGGTGGTGGCAGCACCTAAAGGGGTAGCGCTGCTGCGCTGGATGCCCGTATTCATGTAGGCCTCGTTGTCATAGCAGATGTAGGTTATATTGTGGCCTCGCTCAAACATTCCGGAGAGACCACCGAAACCAATATCAAAAGTACCCCCGTCACCGCCCATTACCACAACTGGGGTGTCTTTTAGCCCCCTGTACTTCAGAGCTGCCTCAATCCCTGAAGCCACCGCCGCAGCATTTTCGAACAGGGGATGGATCCAGGGCACCTCCCATGCCGAATGACCGTAAGGAGAAGTAAAAGTCTCCAGGCAGCCCGTAGGTGACACAACAATTACATTGGGGCCTGTTGCGCTCAATATCTGTCTCACTGCTACCGCTACACCGCAACCTGGACAGGCCCGATGCCCCGGCGCTAAAAGTTTACCATGCTCCATTTTATTTCCTCCCCTAGTTCAGCCCGGTACTAAACAAGTTCAGATCTCAGCTGGAAGAAATCGCAGTCCGTTGCCCTGGCTGCAGCCCGGCACCGGTTAACAATTTCCCGCACCGTTTGCAGATCCACCTCTCTACCCCCAAGGCCGGCAATTAAACTCAAGATGATCGGGTGAGTTTCTGCATTATACATGGCTGCCTTGACATCCAAGGCCAATGGCCCGGCATGGCCGCAAGACAAGCTTTTATCTAAAACCGCCACAACTTTGGCTTTGGCCAAGGCCTTCCTCACCTCTGCGGCTGGAAAAGGGCGATAGGCACGAACTTTCAAAAGCCCGATGCTTATCCCTTCGTTGTGCAATGAATCAACCGCATCTTTCAATGTAGCCACCACAGAACCCATAGCTACCAGGATTATTTCGGCGTCCTGGGAGTAATACTCCTCAATCAATCCCCCGAAATAATAACCGAATTGTTGACGGTACTCCTCCGCCACCTCCACAATCTTAGCCCTGGCCTTTTCCATTGCCGCATGAACCATATAGCGAAATTCCATCACCTCTTCGTCCGCAAAGGAGCCATAAGTCACAGGGTTTTGCGGATCAAGGGGGTAAAGGGGCCGGTAAGGCGGTAAAAAGCCGTCAACCTCTTTTGGGGCCAGTAGTTCAAGCGGCTCATAGCAATGAGTCAAGATCCATCCGTCCATACATACCATTACCGGCAGCAGCACTTCATGGTCTTCGGCGATTTTAAAGGCTTGAATATGGGTGGCATATGCCTCCTGGTTGCTTTCCACATACAACTGGATAATGCCTGCATCCCTAAAGGCCATTGTATCCTGATGATCAGGCTGAATTGTAATCGGGGATGAAACCGTCCTGTTAATTCCTGTTACAACAACTGGGAGTCTGGTTCCTGCCATATTATAAATAACTTCCGTCATCAGCAGTAATCCCTGGGATGAGGAAGCGGTATATGCCCGCACACCGGCGGCGCTGGCACCGTAAACAACCGAAGCAGCCGAAAACTCTGATTCAACTCGAACATAATCGGCATCAATTTCTCCCTCTGCAACCATTTTGGCCAGGGTCTCCACCACATGAGTCTGAGGGCTGATAGGATAAGCGGAAATAACCTTTGGACGGCAAGCCTTTACTGCCTCAGCAACCCCTACTGAGCCCTCCAAAACAGATGTTTTACGCATCTCCTACTTCCCCTCTTCCTGCATAGTTATGGCTTTTTGACTGCATTCATGAGCGCAAATTCCGCAACCTTTACAGTATTCATAGTCAATCTGACAGGTTTTATCTGCAATTGAAATAGAACTGTCGGGACAAAAAAGCACGCAAATTCCACAACCATTGCATGTTTTTGTGTTAACAACAGGTCGTGTTGCACGCCACAACCCTGTTTTCGTTTTCTTGGATGTCCCGGGAAGAACAACGGCACCTACAGTAAGTTTCATCCCCCACACCTCTTTATAAAGGAATAGGCTGCAGCAGCTGCCTCGGCGTTACGCTCCCCCATTGCTCCCGGGAAACGCGCTCTGATAACATTCTCTACTACGGGTAAACTCAGTTCGCCTGTAGCTGCAGCAAAAGCACCCATGATAGCGGTATTAGTAATTGGCACTCCGATTTTCTTCAATGCAATATGGGTCGCCGGCACGGTAACAACCCTTTCTCCAAACTCAGAGGCCATTTTTTCGCTGTTAATCAAAATAACACCTGTCGGCTTCAAACCACTGAAAACGTCTACAATTCCAAGCAAAGAAACATCCTGCACAATTACATAGTCAGGCTCTTTGATTCTGCTTCTTAAACGGATAGGGTCTTCACTGACCCTGGCAAAAGCCTGAACAGGGGCACCACGCCTCTCTCCACCGCCACCCAGGTAAGGAAAAGCCTGGCTGTATTTCCCTCCTGCAAAAGCCGCAATAGCAAACATCTCAGCTAATACTACCGAGCCTTGTCCGCCGCGGCCGTGAATCCGGATCTCCTTCAAATCCGTGACCTCCTAACAGAAATAATAGTCCCCTAATCCTCGATGTCTTCAGTCGCATATCTGCGCTTAACCTCATCACCGCAAATCGCATGAACAACCCAGATGTTATTTGGCGGACAGCCTTTAACATAGATCCCCTGTTCAGCCCATAGCTTGGTGCACTTTCCGACTAATACCAGGTTCTCTTTGGCAACACCTGCAGGTAAGGACTCTTCGTTGAGAAGCCCCGCCACTACCCATTTGCCTGGAAGGTAGTCTTGATTTCCGTCATTTTTTATGTCAACAATTGAACTCAAAACCGTATTATGGCAACCGGTGCAAGTTCCTTCTTCAAATAGGAGGTGGAAATCCTGCACATCAACGATCACGTCTTCGGAAGATCGCTTAAACCGGCGATAAACCTCGGGGATACTACATCCAACAACCTCTATTTCTTCCATATTCATGGTGCCTAATCCCCGGTTAGCAGCATTAGCAGTGATCAGCAGCTCTTCCGGCTCGAATCCCATAATTTTGCTGCAGACAGTGTCTACCGCTACCAGGTCCCGGCCGGCAAGAATCAGGTCCATCTCAACCGGAATGCCAAAAACCGGACCCAAGCCTTCCTGGCAGTAAATTGCGTCAACAACGGTAAACGCAGGCTTAAAGAGCTGAATAATATCCGATACTCCCTCAAAAATACCAACCGAATGCATATGTTTTTTATCATTATCTGTCCCCAGACCTTTAAGATTTTTCATGCTTAAGGAGGCCTGGGTCTGATCATGGGTTTTCATTACTGGTACACTAATAATTACATCAGCTTCTCTCACCAATTCAAAAGTTTCAAACTCACTGATTGCCATCCCGCCGGGTATAGACATGGTAACCCTTGGCGTCTTTTTCAAATCTATTACTTCATAGCCATCTGCCCTCAGTTCTTGATAGCCTTCACAGGCAATTACCTTTTCCGTATCCACCCCTGCGGCAGCAGAATCGGCAATTACAGGTCTCGCCCCCATTTCCCGTACCATGTCGGCCAACGCCCTGCATACCTCAGGGTTAGTTACGGCTCCTGAACGGGGCTCTTTTGGGACAGCCACCAGATTTGGTTTAATAATTACCAGATTTCCCGGATTGATAATACCTTCCAAGCCACCAGCCAGAGCAACCGCTTCTCTAACGGACCGGCGAATCTCTTCCCGACTGGGCCCCTGGGCTGTCCGGACAACAGACACCTTGGTCTTTGCCATGCAAACTACCTCCAAACAAATCTATTCAATTTAAAGCCTCCAGCACAGAAAAATTAAATGTTTAGACGTTTTGGATGTCCTGGCTAAATTTAATCATTAACCGCACTTTCCAGTCAATTCAATTAAGTTGGTTCGACATTTTGGTTACAAATCCTTCCTTATTCCAATATAATTACCTGAAAAACTATAGGAATTTAGTTAATTAGAAAACAAAAAACGTGGATGCCAAATACATCCACGCCCATGGATTATCTTTTTTAATCTTACTGAACTGCCACAGGCAATAACCGCTCAGCAGTAGATTTAATGCCAAAATGGCCTTCCTCTCCGGCTAATGCCATGACCAAAGCAGTTAAGCCTGGTATTGTATCCACATTGTCAACCGTAGTCAGACCCTGTCTTTGAAACAACTTGATATAGGAAAACCCTGCATTGCTATACTCTGTTCCAATCACCCTTATTTTTTGATCCTTAAAATAATTAATTAGCGGTAAATCTAAAGTGCGGAAACTATTATCCTTTTCCATTGCGCTACCGCCAATCAGAATTACTGCGTCAATGTTTTTGCCAATATTTCCAGTTATTTTTATTTTATTGATGCTCTGCAGAAACTGAACTACTTCCGTTCCTTCTCCTTGGTGAATTGCTTTTGCGATTGCTGTCGCAAGACAGGCAGATAACTGAGATGCGTTGTGGACCCCGGCGATGAGTTCAGGGCCAGGCATCAATGCAGCTATTTCTTTTAAATTGAGATCACTTTTTATTGTAGTAACTGATTCTATCCTGGCCCCAGTCGATTCTAAATTGATCAACAAAGGTTCCAGACTCCCGCCTTTTCCTGTTTTTATTATTGCATAGGTCCTTCCCTCCAGGCGGCCGCGAGCGAACACAGGAAAAAACTCCTGGGCAAACTGCTCATAGAGCCCAACCATATGGCGTTTAAATGCGAGTTCTTCCTGGGCTGATTTAATTTGTTTCCTTAAAGAAACAAAATCCTGTTCTAACCGATCTATCATCTGTCTTTGCTCATTTATTAAAAGGTCGTCACCAATTATCGTGCTGCCGATAAGAATGCCTATGCCCAACGCTAAAAAAACCGCCACCAGGGAACTGATGTGATACCTTATATCAAACAAAACGCAGCCCTCCCTACAAGGTTGCAGGCGCGGATCAGTTTTATAATGAGCAAGGCCATTAATCATACATTAATTTACTGTGGCCTTAAAGCGAATTTCATACTCGGCTTAACGTATTGCAAATTATATCGCATGCCGAGTATATTATTCTCACTTAGCAGGAAGGTATGCGCGAGGCACTCTATGCTTTTATGCAGAAAAACATTATCCGCCTATTATTTGCTTTGACGTTCTTTAAACTGGAAAAAGCGACCATTGTCGCTTTTCCACTTAAACTCTATACTCTTTAAGCCGTGGGTTCTCAGTTCTCCCCGGCAGGCGTCCTCTTTTCGCAACTGGTTTACCGCTAATCTCCTTAATATCCATTGTCATGTCTATAGGAGCAGCTCCAGATATGTAGCTTCCAACACCAAAGGCATCCGCCCCTGCCTGCTTGAGCAAAACTATTTTTTCAGGAGTCAAGCCGCCAGATACAAATATTTTAACATGGGCCATCCCGGCCAAGTTCAACCTCCAGCGAACTTCCCGCACCAAATCAGGAGTTACTCCACCTCTCTCACTTGGGGTATCCAGCCTGATTCCGTGCAAATCAGGCCCTAAAGCTTCAGCAACCCTCAGGGCTTCTTCCGCCTCATCTTTGAATGTATCTACAAGGATTACCCTGCGAGCTGCAGGTGGCATGATTTGATGGTAGGCCTGGGCAACCTTCAAGGTATCACCAGCGATTAAAAAAACAGCATGAGGTACCGTGCCCACAGGTTCCTTACCTGCTAACTTGGCTCCCAAAATACAGCTTGCGCCATCAGCTCCGCCAATTATGGCTGCTCGTTCCATGGCAGGAGCGACTGCAGGATGAACATGACGGGCTCCAAAACAATAAACGGGCCTGTCACCAGCAGCTGCTTTGGCTGCTTTGGCAGCAGCGGCCCACCCGCTGGAACTGGCCAGAATACCAAGCAAAATAGTCTCATACAGGCCAAAACGGTTATAAGGCCCGCTGATACGCAAAACAACTTCTTTTGCTGAAAAATCCTGACCCTCAGGAAGTGCCCATATCTTCAAACCTCTTTTGGCTAATAAGTTTAATACTTCTGGCAAACCTGCCATTACCCCGAAACCCCTTGGAAACACTTCGGCAGTAATTTCAGTATCATTTAGCTGAAGTTTTTCTAAAATCTCATAGGTTCTAATAAAATAAACATCTGTTGTTGAACCATTAGCTATTTCCTCATGAGTAGCAGAAAAAAAAGGCCGATCGGATTCTATATTAAGATTAAGAACTGCCTCCAGACTTGACATTTCTTTGAACGGTAGTTCCAAAAACGAATCACCTCGATGCCGATTTTTAAGGGTTTTGGCCGAACTTCTAACTTGTATTCGCTATTTTATCCTAAATCCCTTTTTTTATCGGCAAATTTTGGGCTAGCAAGTGTTATCTGATGATAGAAAAGGATACAGGTTTTTGTATACTACCCAGATAATCTTAATTTTACGGACAAATCGCCTTGTTTCAGCAAAAGGTATCTCATCAATCGTCTCAACATCACCTAGCCACCGCCCGGCAGCGACCCATTGCCTGACGTTTCCGCGTCCCCCATTGTAGGCTGCCAGTGCAAGCCAAACATTGCCGTTAAACTCATGGAGCAAATCTGCCAGGTACCAGGTTCCAAGCTTAATATTGTATTCCGGATCAAATAATTTATCTGGATGATATTCGAAACCAGCCTGCTTTGCAACCCACTGGGCTGTTTCGGGCATTAATTGCATCAGGCCCATTGCTCCCTTTGGAGAGACGGCTTCAGGATCAAAGTTGCTTTCTACTCGCAATACGGCTGCCACTAGATAGGGGTCAAGGCCATTTTTCCGGGACTCATAGCAGATAAGATCATTGTAATTTAGCGGATACACCCAGCGCAAAACCCCTAAAACAAGAAGTACGAAAATAAAGCAGATAGCAAAAAGTCTTCCAATGACGCTTCTTTTAAGCATGTTTTTCCCCAACTTTAAAGATTGGTAATAATTTACGTTTCAATTTCCCTTTTATTACTGTATCCCGACACTTTTTCCCATAGCGTTTTTACTTGCCCGGCTGTGGATGAAATAGAACCGGAATTATCGATCACCTTGTTGGCATATTTGAGCTTTTCCTTTAGCGGCATCTGCGCAGCAAGACGTTTTTTTGCTTCCTCCCGGGACAAGTTTTTTCTATTCACCGCGCGTTTAATTTGCTCCTCCTCACCTGCGATTACTACCCAAACCTCGTCTACCAGCTTTGTCATACCAGCTTCCAAAAGCAGCGGCGCATCAATTATTATAACAGAATCAGGCTGTGTTTCTTTAAAGATTCTCAGTTTATCCATAGTTTTTTGAATTACCAGTGGATGCAAGACAGCATTAAGCTTTTCCAGCTTTTCATGATCATTAAAAACAATCGCCGCCAAGGCCCCACGATTAAGCTTGCCATCCGGCTGTATTATTCCTGGCCCAAAAATATCTGCGAGAAGCCGTAGTGCAGGCTGACCAGGGGCCACCAGTTTTTTGGCTATCACATCTGCGTCAATAACGTGTGCTCCTAATTTTGCAAGCATTCTCGCCACAGAAGTTTTTCCGCTGGCCATTCCGCCTGTTAACCCTATTACAATCATATAGATCACCTGACTGTCTCGATCTTTTAAAACTTGACCCCAAACTGCTTAAACTCGTAAAAAGATAATTATCAGGTCAGCAACCGAAAAAGGTGTGCCTGTTTCAAGCTTCTTATTTTTGGCAGGCAGGACAGAAACAGGAACTACGGCCCCCAATTCTATGACGGCAAATCAGACTGCCGCATTGAAAGCATGGCAAGCCTTCTCTGCCATATACTTTTAAAAGGGCTTGAAACTCACCCTGTTTACCTTCTCCATCAACATAATCCCGGAAAGAAGTTCCCCGATGGCGGATACCAGCTTCAAGTCTGGAAAGCATAGCCTCATATAGCCTGATTATTTCCTCATCGGTCAGGCTTTTGGCCGGTCTTTCCGGATGGAGGGCGGCTGCAAACAGTATTTCATCAGCATAAATGTTGCCGATACCTGCAATGATAGTCTGATCCAAAATGACATCCTTTATTTTCCTTCTACTTTTGCTCAAAGAATCTTTTAGACCAGTAACAGATAAATTGGTTAAGGGCTCGGGACCCAACTTATCTAACCCAGCAAGAAGATGCAGTTGATTGCCAGGCAATAGATGTAATGTGCCAAACTGGCGCTGGTCCTGAAATCTTAACTGGTACCCGTTCTCAAAAACAATCACGATATGGGTATGTTTAACTAAAGCCGCTTCCTCTTTTACCCATAATAAACGTCCTGTCATCCGCAAGTGGACTATTAAAACATGTCCATCATCCAGGTGGAAAAGCAGATATTTGCCCTTGCGATCAATGCTGACAAATCGCTTGCCCCGTAGGATGGCAGAAAAGTCTACCGCCGAGGGAAATTTTATTACTTTAGGAAATAATACTTCAACATCCAAAATGGGTATCTGCAGTATTTTAGCGGCCAGAGATCGTTTTACTGTTTCTACTTCCGGCAATTCGGGCAAACTTAATCCTCCGTTCCAAATTGGTTCATATCATACCAGTTATAACCGGCCTTTGTTTCAACCCGCAAAGGAACTTTTAAAGCATAGGCCGATTCCATACATTTCTTTACCAGATCAGCCGCTTTCTTAAGTTCACAAGAAGGGAGATCAAATATCAGCTCATCGTGAACCTGCAGCATCATTTTTGCATGCAAACCGCTTTCATGCAAAGCCTGGTGGACATTAACCATAGCAATTTTAATAATGTCAGCAGCACTGCCCTGGATAGGGGTATTCATAGCAGTTCGCTCGCCAAAGCTACGAACGCTGAAGTTTGAACTAAAAAGATCCGGCAAATAACGGCGCCTGTTAAGCAAAGTGGTTACATATCCATTTTGCCTGGCCTTCTTCACCACCTCATCCAAATATCTCTTGACCCCTTGATAACGGCCAAGATAATTATCAATATAGTCTCTGGCTTCTTTCCTGGTAATCCCCAAATCCCGGGCTAAACCGTAATCGCTGATGCCGTAAACAATGCCAAAGTTTACTGCCTTAGCCCTGCGGCGCATTTCCGGGGAGACTTTGTCCATTGGAACACCAAATACTTCGGCAGCAGTCCTGGTGTGGATATCCTGGTCCAGCAAGAAAGCCTCCATCAGGTTCGTGTCCTCAGAAATATGGGCCAGGACCCGGAGTTCAATTTGAGAATAGTCGGCTGCCAGCAGGATATTATCTTTGCCTGAAGGAATAAAAACTTTGCGCAACCGCCTCCCGAGCTCTAGCCTGATGGGGATATTTTGCAAATTCGGTTCTGTGCTGCTTAGCCGCCCGGTTGCAGTAACCATTTGATTAAAAGTTGTATGCACTTTTCCCGTAACTGGATGCATTACCTGCTGCAGGCCCTCGACATAGGTAGACTTAAGTTTCATTAATCCCCGGTATTCCAGGATTTTGGACACTATTTGATGGCGGGCCGCCAATTCCTCTAAAACTTCGGCGTCAGTTGAATAACCGGTTTTGGTCTTCTTGATAGCTGGCAAACCCAGCTTCTCAAACAATATTGCGCTTAATTGCTTTGGAGAATTTATGTTGAATTCCTCTCCTGCCAAGAGAAAGATCTCTTTTGTAATAAGATGCAGTTTCTCACTTAATTCCTTACCCATATTCTCAAGTTGCCCAGGATTCAGGGTTACCCCGCACCATTCCATATCTGCAAGGATATGAACAAGAGGCAATTCTACCTGATAATAAAGACGATCCAAGCCGTCCTGCACCAGTTTTCCCGGTAATCTCCCGGCGAGGGAGAAAACAACCTCGGCGTTTTTTGCAGCCATTTGGGCAGGTTTTTCCGCAGGAAGAATGGGTTTATTAAGATGTTCCAAACTTACCCCAGGCAAATCATAATTTGGAGCAGAGGGATTCAGCAAATATGCTGCCAATTTGGTATCAAACAACTGTGCCTTGATCTCTATTCCATACCGCCGGAGGGCCACGACAGCCTCTTTGGCATCATGAATATAGACTTTGTTTACAGCCTCATCAAGAATTTCCTTTAAAGTTTGCCAAAAGTGTTCTCGCTCCTCATGCGCTAACTCCCCTATTGGCAGCCAGCTGGAACTATGCTCCCCCCAAGCCAACCCTACAGCAGTAACATCAGCCCGAAGATAATTCGCTTCCGAGAGAAAAAGTGATAAGGCAATTCCATCCCTTTTTCCAGCCTGAATAGATCTTTTTATTTCTTCCAGGGTAAGTGAGTAATTGTTTTCTGGAGAAGCTCCGCCAAGATCGCGGGAAGTAAGGTTTATTGTCTGGCTTAAATCCTTTTTTTCCTCCAGCACGGTTTTAATCAGTGTACGAAAATCCAGCTCTTGGAATATATGCAAAAGTTCCTGATAGTCAGGCTTTTTGTATGAGCATTGATTTAATGTGATCGGCAAATCTACCTGCCTGTCAATAGTCGCCAGTTTCTTGCTCAGCAATGCCTGTTCCCGGTACCCTCTGAGGCTTTGCTGCAATTTAGCCGCGGGAAGCTGATCAAGCCGATCTAAAAGGGATTCAAGGTTGCCATATTCCTGGATGAGTTTTAGCGCCGTCTTCTCCCCAATACCTGGTACACCAGGGATGTTGTCGGAAGAATCCCCCATCAGGGCCTTAACATCAATCAGCTGATTGGGACTTAAACCGAACTTATTATTTATTTGCGCTAAGCCCATTTCAACTGTGTCGGACATACCCTTTCTTGTCAGGATTACGACTGTATCCTGGGCAACCAATTGCAGCATATCCTGGTCCCCCGTTAGAATTAAAACCCCCCAACCTTTACTTTCTGCCTGAATAGACAGGGTGCCAATAACATCATCAGCTTCAAAACCGTCCAGCTCACAAACAGAAATGCGCATCGCACCAAGGATTCGCTTTACCATGGCAAATTGAGGCCGGAGATCTTCCGGGGTGGCTTTTCGGGTTCCTTTATAAGCTTCATAAAGCTCATTGCGAAAACTTACCCGCCCCTTGTCAAAGGCAACGACAAGATACTCTGGCTGGTAATCCGCCAATGCTTTCATCAGCATATTAGTAAAGCCATAAGCAGCATTAGTCACAATGCCCTGCCTGTTTGTCAGCGGAGGCAAAGCATAAAACGCCCGGTGCAGCAAACTATTACCATCCACCAATAACAGCTTCTCTTCTATCGCTCTACACACCTTTTACCATCGCCTTTCTTCGCCTTGGAGCTAAACACTAATCAGCAGACATGGCCAATATTTCAGCTCGACCTGAGGAAAGCCTGAGACTGGTGCCTAGATTAGCAGAGAGCCGGGCAGTTTTTTCTAATATGCGGTCAGCGTCAATGCCCACAGCCACTCTAGGTTGGCATTCTGGCAGGTATACCGGTACTATCCAGGCCTTTTCAATTCCAGTCTTGCTAACCTCCAGCTCCACCAAAAGGCCTTCCTGGGTAACTTGCCGGCGGGTTTGGTCAAAAACAAAATTTCCCATACTGTAAACGATAATGGTATTGTTGTACACTTCAACACCATGCAAAGTATGGGGATGGTGCCCTAAAATGACATCTACTCCTGCCTCAGCCAGAGCATGGGCCATATCTCTTTGAGCACTGGTTGGGTTGTCCGTATACTCTACACCCCAGTGCAGGGAAACTACCAGGAGATCAACCTGTGGCCGCAAGTTTTGCACATCTTCCAACATTTCCTCTAACCGTAACGGCGCAATTCCCGGCTCTACATCTGTTGCCCGCAGCATTCTGGGGAATTGAAAACTCCAAAAAATCTCTGCCATGTCACTGTATGCGAGGAAGCCAACTGAAACATCTTTTTTTTCTATTATTACCGGTTTTCTGGCTTCACTAATGTTTTTTCCCCCTCCAACAGAATGAATTCCTGCTCCTGTTAAGATTTCGATGGTTTCCAGGAAATTTGGCGTATCATAATCAAGAGCATGGTTATTAGCTATGCTCATGATGTGAAAACCAGCCTCCTTCAAAGCATGGACGGCTTCTGGTTTTGCCCTGAACCAGATTCCTTTCCCCGGCAAAGGAGTCCCCCGGATCCCAATTGGGGACTCCAGATTGCCGAAAACAATATCTCCGGCTAAAAGGGTATCCTTGATCTTTGCGAAAGGGTAATCAAGGCCAAACTGGTCCATATACCTTCCCACCTTGCGGGAAAGCATCACATCGCCAACGGCAATTATCTTTACTGCATCATGACGCGGTTCAGCAACCTCAGCACGAACCGGCTGGACAGAAACAGGATGCCATACTGCCTGTGTCAGGATCTGGTAATAAACTGCGTTGATCCCTAAAGACAAAAGGAGCGAAAGCAATACAAGCAGAACCGCAGCCTTGAATGTTTTCAAGCTCAGATAAGGCTTTTTGCCTTCTTGCGGCAAAGCCTTTTCTTCCATGCCCATTTACCCCCTTTGGCTATCCTGCCATAACAAACAAAATTCGGTATGCAGGCGCAAACTTCCTGCATACCGATAATAATAAGGAGAATGTACTGGAGTTATCTGGCAATAAAATGGACCTCCACCCTGACAAGGGATGTTTTCATTTGCATCGACAGATCTCTCCTCATTAATGCCGCCAGCTCATTGCGTTTCTGGCTAATTTGAGCCTCGATTTCCGCTTTGCCCTGGTTATCTGCCTGAGATTTAAGATCTAATAGCATATTAATCTCCTCATTAACCCGGCGAATTGTGTTTTTTTGTTCCTGCAGCAACTGGGGCAATAAATTTTCTCTGTGTTCCAATTTTCCAAGTTCTTTAACGAAAGATAAAAGACTGTCCAGTCCCTCCATTTGGCCTTCCGCAGAAAGCACAATCGTTCCTGAGCTTTCCGCCAGAGCTGCGATATTCCAATTAATGCTCTTAGAAAAGCTTGTTAGCCGAAGATACCCTTCTCCAATGTCTGCTAAAGAGACAATCCATTTCTCCACTAAAGGACTCTCAAAAATCTCCGCCGCTGCGTCTTTTTCTCCGGCAGATCTACCGTTCCTGGCAGCCGGTTCAGCGCCAGAACTAACTATTTCCAAGGAAGGTACGCTCCTTATTTGCATGGGTGAAATTTTCTGTAAGGTCTGGTCCCGTGGTGCCACAGGCGGAGCGGAAGACGGAGCGGGAGCTATAAACATCTCCGCAGGTGCCTTTACCTGCTGACCCGCTAAATCAGACCCCTCTGCCGAGGTTTTTAATGATACCATGTTTTCTGCCGGTAATGGGGCAAGAGGTTTTTCATCAGGAACAAGCTGCGGGGAAACGGCTACCATAGGCACGTCAGCAGTCCGCTGTTCTACCGGCCAAAGATTTAAAGAAAAAGCTAAGGCCATAATAATGGCGGCAGCAGCGCCAAATGGTAACCAGGAGTGAAAGCTAAATCTATTACGTCCCAGGATTTTTTGCCTGGTAGCAACACTTTCTGAAAGACGACAGCTTAGCTTAGCGGAAAAATCCTCCGGCGGATCAATTTCTTCCAGGCAAGCCAACAGTTTAACTAATTGCTTCATTTCTGCAAGTTCATTATGACAATGCGCGCACAAAGACAAGTGGCGGAACACCGCTTGCCGGGAAACACTATCTAATTCCCCATCCAAGTAAGGCGAAAGAAGATCTTTAACTTCGCTGCAAGTCATGGTGTTTCCCCCTTTCTGCTTAATAGACGCGCCTCGGTCAATAAAAGTTCCCGATCAGCGGCAATTCGATCCCGGAGGACTTGTCTGGCTCTGCTTAGACGCGACTTTACAGTTCCAAGAGAGCACCCAATTATGGCAGCAATTTCCTCATAGCTAAAACCCTGCAACTCCCGCATAACAACAACCATCTTGAATTCCGGCGTCAGGCTGTTAATCAACTTATGGAGATAGAGCTGGATTTCTTTTTGTTCATACAGCCGGTCCGGCGCCATTGACCAATCGGCAGTTTGTCTATAAACCTCATTATCCTCCATCAAAACTGGTTCATCCAAAGAAGAAACCGGGTGTCTGTTCCGGCGACGCAATTCATCCCGGCAAACATTGGCCACAATATGATGAATCCATGTTTTAAATGAAGTTTCCTCACGGAACTTGCTGATCGACTGAAAAGCCCTTACAAAGGCTTCCTGCGCCAGATCACTGGCATCTTCATGGTTCCCCATAAAACGGTATGCTATAGAATATGCCTGGCGCTGGTGCTGAAGGACTAAGCACTCAAAAGCCTGGAGGTCGCCTTGCTTCGCCTGCTTGATGAGCTCGCTTTCCGTCGCCACCGCCTTCACCTCGATTAAAATAATACTATTGAAATATTTCTGTGCTATAGCCTCGATTCCTCTATTAAGCGATTTTTTTGCGGAAAGATGCACAAACTATTTAGGCCCTGCAATAGGGCCTATACTACTTTTGGTGATGATTGTTATGGACTTAACCCAAAAAGAAATGATCATCCGTTTATCGGTAGCCTTGCTAATTGGGGCTATTCTTGGTTATGAGCGGACCAAAAACAGAAAACCAGCCGGCATACGAACTCATGCCCTGGTATGTATTTCCTGCACCACTGTTTCCATGATCTCAGCTTACGGTTTTGCCGAATTTGCACAGGTCAGGGCGATGGACCCGGCCAGGTTGATTGTGGGAATTATTACCGGGATTGGATTTCTGGGAGCAGGTATTATCTGGAAGGAAGGCCGGGGAATCCACGGGCTTACAACAGCAGCAAATATCTGGGCAGTTGCTGGTCTTGGCATTGCGATTGGACTGGGACACTTTTTTCTTGCCGCGGTGACGGTATTTTTCATCCTCACTGCCTTGCGCTTATCTAAAATATTAAACCTTATCGGTGTACTGCCAATTGATATTGAGGATAAAGAGGAGAAACAAAATGAAGACTGAATCGAAAAAAATATAATTTCCCCGGTATATTCGTTGCAGGATCGGAACACAATATTAGCGCAGGGTTCGTAATGGCCGAGCCCAGACTGCTGCAAGGTCTGATAAGGGCTTTGCAGTGGTCGGCCAAAGGTTATCGTCTGGTCGATTGGCTAGGCGATAGCCGGCGGGCAGATCATGATATGTCCTGTAAGGCTCGGTAGCAGTCTGATCAGGATTGTTACCGGGTCAAAAGGGATGTATCATGGTCGAGCTAAGATTATTATGGGTGCCGCAGGTCTTTTCCCGACTGGGGGTTTGCAGTAGTCGAGAGATTGTTGCAGGCTTCTAAGGTACTCATAATAGTCGAGCAAAGGTTATCATGTGTTCTGTAATGGTTTATTGCAGACGAAAGTTTGCGGTTAGCTATGCAAGGATGCGTGGTAGCTGTAGCGAAGGTCATTATGAGCTCTTTTAGCATAGAAACCACCTTTATTAGGTGGTTTCTTGCTTTTAAAAAGTTATTTAAAACTCACTGGGAGCATTTCAAGCGGGTCCGGTGTATTCTTTTTGTTTGCATGATAAAGCTTTCCAGGCTGGCTTCAATCACCGGCGGAAAGGGACTCCCGTCACTTTCAATGCTCAGGAAAGGCAAGCGAGGATGCTCCTGCATTATTTTATTGACAAGCTCCCGGTCGGCACAGATATCCGGCTTTTCAGTATCGATGGTCTGTTTTATAACCGCTTCAGCAATGCGCGAAGGCATGCAGCCAAAAGGTCCAATGGAGATTACGCCATCAACCCGGTCAATGATTTCCGTAAGGGCACAGGCCAAGGTAAGGATGGCTTCTCCTGTCAGTCGCGGGTCGATAAACCTGGATACACTGTTTATAAGATATTCAATATCGATTAGATGATAATCATATAGGCCAGATGTTGCAAATATACTTTTAATTTTTCGCTCGTAATTTCGCATCAAAACGCCCTTAAGCCGGTATTTTAAGCGCTCAGGCAAGGAATGCCTGCCGCGCAGGCCTCGTGCCGCCAGGTAGTTGGTGTAAAATACCCATTCCATTACAGGGGCAATCAGGGAAACAATGCCTTTTGCCGCCAGTTGTTCGGCCAGATAACGCTGTGAAAAACCATCCCGGCGCAGGTATATTTCACCAATAAGAGCGACTTTAGGCGCCAGATCCAAAGGCGTGTGCAAGGGAATTCCGGCCAGCAGCTTAGCGGCTTTTATTAAAGCCTGTTGCAACTCCTGCCAGCTTACTCCAGCTATTGCGGTTAAAAGCATCTCTTCAACTTCTTGGTATGTTAGTATTGCTTTCGCGCGATTAGTCGCCAGGGCAAGGATAGCAATCCGGATTTCTTCCATGACATCACTGATCATCATCGCCCACGTAGCGCGTTTTGTAAAACTGGTTCCCATCCCGCCATAGCTATTTGAAGAAGAAAGGGATAAAACTGCCAGATCAGGAAGTCGAAACTTATTAATCAGCTGTTTTGTCAATACGCTGTATTGGGCGAAACGACAAGAACCCCCAGTCGTCGGCATAAAATAGATGGTTACCTCTCCCGGCTCTCGTTGATCGAGATAGTTGAACAGGGAACCCATGGTTTGAATTAACGGCAGGCATTCCTTACAAGTGGAATATTCTTTGCCTCTATGCAAATCGGCTTCACCAGCCGGTGGCAGCGCGGCGGCTTTGATCCCGTGATAACGGAAAACAGCTGCCAGGCTGCGGGTAGAATAATCGCCCATCGAAGGAATGATCAGTTTAACGCGCTTATCGGTAAGCGGGATGTTCTCACCGCCAGAAGTCCGCACCATCAATTCCTGGCCCTGCTTAAAGACGTCGGCCGCTTGAAAGAAAGGGGCTTCAGTTCCCAAGGCGGTTTTATTCGCATCATAGCCCTTGATGATGTCCAGGAAAGCCTCGATGCGAGTATCAAGCCCCACATCAGCAGTATGAGAATCGAGCTCCAGCGTGAGAGAAGGTTTTTCCCCCATAATCTCTCTAAAATAGTTGATGATAAAAGAATCTGGTCCGCAACTGAAATTTGTGATAAAGCAGCCGAAGAGATTTGACTTTTGCTTTACTATTCTGGCCGCTTTTAAAATCCCCATTCCGGCAGCCCAATGCATTGTGGCTATAGGCTCGTCCTGATCAGAGTCAAGCATATCATAGGGGATAATCATGATGCCACGGGAAGCAAATTTATGGGGAATACCCATATGGGCAAATCCGGCAAATGCATTGTAGGAGCGGCCAAAGAGTATTACCGTTGGCAAAGACGATGCTTCTGCCCGCTCTAATGCCTTTTTGCCAGTAATTTTGATCCGGGCAATAAAATCTTTTTGTGCTTCAATTGCGGCTAGAAAAGCTGTTTTAGCCGCTGATTTGCCGACACCGAGCCTGGCACCGAGTAACAACATCTCCTTTTCACTGTCGGTATAGCTATCAGGCATGTCCAGCACGGGAACCAGGACTTCGATGCCCCCTAAATCATCTCGAAAAGTTCTTCTTAATACATAAGGCTCTCCCTGAACCAGGGGGCAAGTGGTGCTGGGCGGGCAGCCATTAATCAGCGGTGTTGCGCGGACATGAGGGAGCAGGATATAATCCGGCTTTTTGGCAATCAGGTCAGCCATAAAACCATGAGACAGCTCTACAGGGTAGCAAAATGGGGCGCAGCGGCGTTCAACGCCTTCCTCAATGGAGGATTCGGGCAAAACAATGCTAAAGCCAAGCTTAGTTAAAAAAGCATGGTAAAAAGGATACAGACTGTTTGTCATTAAAGATAAACTGATGCCTACTTTTTTACCGTTTGGCGCCTCAGGCACGAGAGGACGATCAAAAAGCAGTCGCTGGCGCTCCGCAACCAGGTCAAAGGCGGCAGTGTCATGTTTGACCTGCAAACGCTCATTATAGTATTTATTGCATGCGCCACCAAAGGGATATGTCTTGCCGTTCAGCTTGATACGGGCAATGGTGCACTTGCGATCACAAGCTTCAGTCCCCCCGGCACAGACAAATGGCTGGCCATAGGCTACTTCCCTGGCTGCCAGCTCCTGCAGGTCAAAATTGCCCTCGGGCAAATGGCCTGCTTTTAACTTCTCCCATACTTGCAAAGCTACGCCGAAAGCACCCATTAAACCCGGATCCGGAGGAACGACAATCTCCCTTCCGGTAAGGGCAGCCATAGCCAGCGGCACTGCCTTGTTATAGCAGACGCCACCCTGCATAAATATTTTACGTCCTACCTTTCTGCTGCCTTTCACCCGATTGATATAGTTTAAGCAGACAGCATAAACTAAGCCGGCTGCAATATCTTCACTCCCGATACCCTCGTGGATTGCTGTCTTGATATCACTGCTGATAAAAGCGGCACACTGGTCATTAAAATTAGGCGGTTTATTTGCTTTAAGGGCAAAAGCAGCGATATCCTCAGTGGGAATATTTAAGGTTTCCCTGGCTGCTTCTTCCAAAAATGAGCCGGTGCCGGCCGAGCAGGCTTCATTCATGGCGTAATCTACTGGCACACGGTTAATAATATAGGTGTACTTGGCGTCCTGGCCGCCGATCTCAATGATCGTGTCAACCTCGGGGTCAAGGTATACGGCGGCAGTGGTATGAGCAATGATTTCATTGATAATGCCTGTTGTCAGGCCATGCAATCCAACGATTTGCCGCCCGGATCCGGTCACACCAAGCCCGATAATTTTTAATCCTGGCGGTACTTGTCCCGCAAGAGAACGGTAACACTGCCGGGAAGCTGCAACAGGATCACCATTAGTGCGCAAATATGCGCCGGCAACGATGGCCTGGTCTCTAGTGCGCATCAACACAGCTTTGGTAGTGGTTGAACCGGCATCCAGGCCAACAATGTATTCATCGGCAGGCGTTGCCTGCTGCCAGGGATCTTTCAGGAAAGCAACTTTCTGCTCAAAAGACATTAAAGGGGAGTAAAATACAAAAGAAGATGCATTATCTTTGCTTAACTCTCCTCCTGACCAGGGACGGCCGTTTTGTGCCGCCCAGATTGCTGCTCCAAGTGCTTCAAAAGTGTCGGCAAATTCAGAGGATATCACCCGAAAGCCTTCTTTTTCTAGATATGCCATCATCGTCTTGTTTTTAGCAACACCCCCAATTAACAAGACATTATGCACCCCGGCTTTTTTTAACAGCTCAGCAACTTTAGTAGCCATCATCCGGCCGAGGCCGGCCACTACCCGTCCCTTAGGAATTCCTTTATTCATAGCGTGGGTGCAATCGCTTTTCGTAAAAACGGAGCAGCGGCTAGATACCTTGTATGGAGCATCTAGCAAAGCCAGATCTTGTGCCTCATCCGGTTCCAAATTCATCCGGCGAATCTGCTGCAGGAAAAACTCCCCTGTCCCAGAGGCACACTTATTACCGGTATGGACGGAAACAATCCGGCCACTTTGATCGAGCTCATAAACCATAAAGTTTTCGCCGCCAACACTGGCTGCAGCCTCAACTTTCTCTGGCAAACCGGCAAGAATTTGCTGCAAGGCGATTTCCGTAGCTTCCGGTTCTGAAATCTGGGGCAGTTCCAACTGATCCTTTAGCTTGCGTCCTGTTACAGCCACCAGGGTGTTTGGGGCAACATGGTCGCGAAGGAGGTCATACAATACCTTTCTCGCATTTCCATCATGGGGTTTGACAATTTTCAGCTTAGATTCAAAAACTCCCTCCGATACTTCCCCTGCAATAATCTTGATATTTGAGGCACCGATGCAAATACCCGCAACTTGTTTTCTTAATAGCTCTGTCACTATGTCAACCCTCAATTCATAAAAAATTTCGATCTGCACAATTTCGACTGGATCCTGGCTTTTTGTGGGGGGAAAGCTTTTTGCATTTAATTCAATTTTAACTAATTATTCGGCTATTACAACTAATTTATTGCTCATTGAAACAGAAATTGTTGAAAATGGCCAGCTCAAATTTATCAGGCCGAACTGGCATCGCTGCTCCTATGATAAAAAACTATTAGAGCAGCAGGCGTTTGGCTAAAGATCATATTTTTTTGTTTTCGGCCAAAACGATTCTACCCAGGAAGCGCTGGGAATATCCGCTTAGTTCAGGGATAAATTGGGAATAGAGCCAGCCACAGTTGCACCAAATCTGCACGTCACAACATCTTTGCCATCAATTGCGTTACATGTCTCACTGTGTTACGATATTGAGGCGGCAAAAAATCAGTCCTCTCTACATCCGCCTATTTTAGAATGCCAGGGAGAAAGGGGTCTTTGTATGTATCCTATTTTGTTTAGTATTGGCGATTTTTCAGTTTATTCCTATGCAGTGACATTGGCCATCGCATTCGCTGTCGGTGTATTCTGCCTGGTGCGGGAAGCGAGCAAAGCTGGTTTGCCGGAAGAAAAAATGCTGGAGATGTCGATTTGGATTATGGTTGCAGCGATAATCGGCTCCCGGTTGCTTTATGTCATCATCGAGTGGCCATCTTTTGCAGCGGATCCACTGGCAGTGTTTGCTGTGCGCAGTGGCGGACTTTCCTTCCACGGCGGCCTGGCTGGCGGTTTGCTTGCCGGTATATGGTATGCCCGGCGGCACATGCTGCCTGTTGGCAAAGTGGCTGATCTTGTTGCCCCATATCTTGTGCTTGGCTATTCAATCGTACGTATCGGTTGTCTGTTGAACGGCTGCTGCTTCGGCCAACCTTCGGGCGTAGTTTGGGCATTGCCAGCAGCATACTTAGACAGTACGCTCCGGCATCCAACCCAGCTTTACGCTTTTTTTGCCGGCCTTTTCATCTTTGCTGTGCTGCTTTGGCGGCGCAAATATACCAGGTTTCACGGCCAGCTGTTTCTGGAATTTATCGTCTATTACAGTGTATACCGCTTCATTGTGGAGTTTTTCCGTGAGACAACCCCACAAGCCGCCTCTTTAGGACAGATGGCAAGCCTTATTATGGTCATCACTACCTTAATCGTCATCCGCATCTGGCAGCTTCGAGGGAAGAAGAGATAGCTTTGTATCGTCATCCGCATCTGGCAACTTCGAGGGAAGAAGGGATAGCTTTGTTCTATCTTAACTTACAACAACAAGTAAAATAACCATCATGTTTTCTGGTTCAACTGGCTCTAAGCTTCAGAGGGGGATTGTTACCCCCTCTGAAGCTTAGAGCCAGTTAATATAGCAGCGTAACCGCTCTTATCCCACCGCCCTAATTGGGGACATTCCTGGCCCCAAAGACTGGCCCGAGCTTCAGCAGGTGTGTCCCCTTTCCTTAGAAGCGGGGGTATTAGAGCGGGTAGCTGTCTATGATAAAAAATCCCTTCGTTAAAAAAACTTACGAAGGGATAAGAATTTTCTTAAAGCAGCCTGGGCACCGGTGATGGAATATTAACCCGTTTTACGGGCCAGATCAACTATTCGGCAGCGAAGTTCGGCGATCATCGATGGAACATCAATTTTGACAGGGCAGCGCTCCATGCATCGGCCACAGCGGAGACAGGTATAAATCAGTGGCAGCGCGTTAGCCATACCGCCTGCCACAAAGGCTGTCCAGACAGCTCCAATACCGCAAAGATAACGATAACCAAAATACCCGGCAGTCAGCTGGTAGACAGGGCATTCATACATGCAACCCCCGCATCTTAAGCAATACAAACCCTGCCTGCAAAGAGGATCGGCAGCCATTTCACTACGGCCGTTATCCACAAAGATCACATGTATTTCCTTGGGGCCGTGAGCTCCATAGGTAGTAACCTTTTCAATATCTCCTGTTTTGCTTGGTCCGCTGATGATGTTGATGTAGCCAGGAACGGTATAGTTGGCATAGCGCCAGGTAACTTCGGCTACCTTCATTGCCTCCTGAAAAGTGGGCACCACTTTTTCAATTCCCACTAAAACAATATGGACCGGCGGAACAGCGGTGCATAAGCGGGCGTTGCCTTCGTTTTCCAGGATAACCATTGCTCCGCAGTCTGCCGCTACCACGTTGGAGCCGCTCATGCCGAAATGGGCAGCAAAATATTTCTCCCTCATGAATTCCCTAACGGCAGCAACTTCTGTAGCGATATCCGGAGGAATTTCCCGGCCGAAAAACTCGGTGAAGACTTCCGCTACCTGTTCCCTGGGCACATGAATGGAAGGGGAAACAATATGCATGGGCCTGTCATGCCTAAGCTGCAAAATAAATTCTCCCAGGTCTGTTTCCCAGACTTCGTTACCTTTCGCAATAAGGTAGTCCCTGATTTCCAGCTCTTCGCCTAAAATACTTTTGCCTTTGACCACAATTTTTCCCGTACCGATTATGTCTTCTGCCAATTTTAATGCGTCTTCCTGAGAAGTGGCCAGATAGGTTTTGCCTTTATTGGCTTCGATGGATTGCCGGGCCTTAGCCACCAACTCATCAATGTTTTCAATGGCATTTTCTTTTATGGCGAGCACTTCTTCGGCCATCTTGATCGTATGGGGGAAACGTTTTAGCGCAGCTTCGGTATTTTCCCGATAAGATTTAACGGCTCTGGAAAGGGCTAATTGGATATTAGGGTCATTGGAGGCTTTATTAAGTTCCGCCGTATACTTTTGCAGCAAGTTTTCCCGTACCGGTTTCATTGCACAAACCCCCTGTAAAGAAACTCAATCAAGTCCTCAATTTGGATTTTCTTCTGCCCCTCTTGTTGGCTCTTATTAAGAGCCGCCAGACAGTAAGGGCAAAAAGTAATCATCAGGTCAGCGTTGGTGGCCGCCAATTCACAAACCCGGCGGCCGGCGATTTTGCCAGTCAATTCAGGGAAAAGGACCTTTCCTGGTCCGCCGCAACAAGTAGTCCAGCGGCGGTTTAGCGCCGGTTCTGTTAAAGTGATCCCCTCTATTTTGCTTAAAATATTCCTGAATTCTTCGTTTATGCCCAGTTCCCTGGCCATGCGGCAGGAATCATGGATCGTTATGTTCCCCGAAAATGGGGTCGGCAGACGCCTTTGGGCATCATTAACCAGTTCGTGAACAGTTTCCAGGAAAGTCTTGACTTCATATTGAAAATTTTCCACCAGCCGGGGATAAATCAGCTTGAAAACTTCCGCTGAATGGGGAGATAAGCAGATAATGGTCTTCGCCTGGGTGGTCTTGACTAAGTTAGCCACCTTGCGTGCATATTGCCGCAAATCGTCTGCAAAACCGTATTCAAAAAGGAGAGCACCGCTATAGATCTCTTCTTCCCCCAGATAACAAACTTTCTGGCCCAACTCCTGTAAAATCAAAACGGCCTTGCGGCTGATATCCCGATAGCGCTCCCTGTCCCTGGATAACGCACCGGCAACCATCTTTTCCGGGTTGATCCCAACCATGTCTATTAAATTGCGGGCACCCATCATAAAAGAAAACCCTGCGCTGTTCTGGTTCATCTTTGCGGTCATGTTTACAAGGCTATCAATGTAGGGAATCAGCTGGTACTCGCCGCCGGTAAATAAAAGCACATCCCCTTGCCGCGGTAAGTTAAGGTCTCTCGCCCAGCCGGCTACCTCGTTGCCTTTAAGACCCAGGGGATTGCCATATTTAACAATATTCCCCCTGATCACTTCGAGGGTCTGCGGCAACTGATAATTTGGTAATTGATAATTTTTAGAGTTAATTGATGCAACCTGCAAATTCTGAGCCATCTTCATCACCTCACCTAAATTCCTTAAAAAGTCTTTTTATGATTGTATACCATAATACGTGTATTTATGATAACTGTCAATTCCTTCGTTGTATGTATACATAATACTTTTAGACGCTCCATAAAAAAGCAAAGGCCGGCTATATCGGCTTTTCTCTGTGTATTATTGGTTTTGCCGACGTTCCCGGCTTCAAATTTTGAGGGTTTTCAATCGTGATTGCAGTAGTGATTGCAGTACTGCAATACGCTCTGCCCTGGTTTACAGCTCAACGTAATCTTAGCTGCACCTCTTTTCGCCTTCTTTCGCCTTGGTTGACAAATGCGCAAAGAATGCGCATAATTAGAGATGTGAGGTGACAAAATGAAACGCCGGGAACTGATCAGGCTGCTAGAAAAAAACGGATGGTGGTTACTGAGAAACGGAGCAAGGCACGATATTTATACAAACGGCAAAAAAAACGAGCCGATCCCCCGACATCAAGAAATTGACGAGATGCTTGCAAAGGCTATCATTAAACGCCAAGAACTAAAACAGCACCACTGAGGAGGTAATTCCCTTGAAGAAAGCATATCCCATAATTTTAAAACCTGCAAAAATTGGCTATGTTGTATATGTGCCGGACCTGGATATAAATACTCAGGGCAAAGACATTGCTGACGCCATGGAGATGGCAAGGGATGCCATCGGGCTATGGGTCACAACCGAGGAGGACTTGGGCCGTGTCGTACCGGAACCGTCTCTTGAACTGCCCCACCCCGCACCCGATGAAATCATCACACTTGTAGACATTGATTTTGCCGCTTACCGCAGAGCGAACGAAAACAGAACGGTCAGAAAAAACCTTTCGCTGCCGGGTTGGTTGAATGAGCGGGCAGAAAAAGCAGGGATTAACTTTTCCCAGGTCTTACAGGAGGCTTTAAAAGCCCGCCTTAATCATTCGCAACAACAGTAGGCACCCTGGTTTTGTTTCATTAGGCTACAATTAACTGAAAGGGTTCTGGTTGATCAATCTGGTATTCCGTCTCCCCCAGATAGAACCTTCCCTGATTCTCTAAAGACAAGCGACCTGCGTTGCTTTGTTGCATACCAAGGCAATTGACCCGCCAAAACCGGTGCAAGCACGACACGATAATCACTATATATAAATATAGATATAGAGTCTTAAGTAGTAGCGAAAATCACTTTTTCAGAACCAGGAACCCTTGTCACTATTGATATGGTAATATTTGTCGCCAAACTCGGGTTAACCGTTGTTGCTGTTTCCATTTTGTGATTGACACGATTTGTGGTTTCGGGTACACTAGCATCAACAAGTTTGATCAGTTTTGGCGTGGTTGCAACCACGCTCAGTTTTTTATCTGACACTTTTTTCAGCTCCTTTTTTTATTTTTTGATTAGGAGTGGGCAAAATGGATAACGAAAAACACCTAGTGCAACTAGCAAATCGCATGGACAGCCTTGAGCAAGGTCAGCAAAAGATGCAACAGGACATTCTGCGCCTTGATGCCAGGTTGGAGAACGTGGAAACCCGCCTGGAAAAGGTGGAAACCCGACTGGAGAATGTAGAAAAAGCCCAGCTTCGATTTGAAGTCAAGCTCGAAAACGAGGTTATTGATAAAATCCGGGGCTTATACGAGTTTCAGCGCGTTCAAGAAAACGTTAACAACCAAGTCCTTGCCGCTTTGGCTCGCATCGAAAACAAACTCGAAAGTCATGATATTCAAATTCACATCCTCGACAAGACAAAAGCAAATAAGCGCAAAGTTAAGTAAGTAAAACCCCCTTGATGGGGTTCTTTATTTCCCCTTCTTGTCTGCTACTTTTTTTGCGCTTGCGCGGGGATCGTAACTGTCAAAACTTTCGCGTCCCTGGCTCGTTTTAGCAAGCCAGCTGTCGAACGCCCCCACGGGAACTAGCCATTTTTTCCCAACCCGTAGTGCCGGGAACCCATCGGATCGTACAAGCTCATACGTTGTATGCATGTTTAATCCCAGCATTTGAGCAACTTCCGCGACTGAGCAAACTTTTTTTCCATTTTCAACACCTCTTTTTTTGTTGTTTTTTTGTGATTAATAATAATTACCAACCTTGCGTGGTTTCGCGCTCGATTGCGGCTCACTTGTCCCGCCTGCCTTCCCCCCGGCCCTCCTGGTCGGAATCACTCTACGCTCCTCGTTTCTCCCCCCCCCTGGGCGGTTTGTGTAAGCTCGTACATTTTACGGTTGTTCCGCTGCCCGGCTTCGGCAGCGGAGTTATTCAGTTGTCAGAGATCGGGTGGTATTATATGTAAAAAAGCAGATTTCGATGCTTCCAACCCGGAATCCTAAATCCGGTTGCGTATGGCAATGCCATCGCTGTCTTGGATGCATATTAACTTGCCTGGTATTCTGCAAAGAGGACGGGTCATACTTAGGGCCTGACACTTTCACTAAGTTATTTCAGCGATACCTGGCGCAGGCAGGTCTGCCCAGGGTGAGACTGCATGACCTGAGGCATACCCATGCCACACTTTTGCTGCAAAGAGGGATCCCCGCTAAGCTGGTAAAGGAACGGCTAGGCCATTCCAGTATTACCATGACCCTTGACCTTTACAGCCATGTTACCCCGGAGATGCAGAAGCTGGCAGCTGCGAGTTTGGATGGATTACTTGACAAAATAAAAAGCCCCGACAAGTCTCGGGACGATGGTTAAAACCTGGTTGCAGTACTATTGCAGTATTTTTTAGTTTTTTTGTTACTTCCGCGATTTGAGAAACCCTGGAACCCTTGATATTATTGGTGCCGAAGGCCGGACTCGAACCGGCACGCTTTTAACGGCGGTGGATTTTGAGTCCACTGCGTCTGCCAATTCCGCCACTTCGGCACGTTTAAGCGCTGACAGAGCTAATCATAGCAAAAAATCAGGTCTAAGTCAATTATGCGCTGCGCATAAAAAACAGGTAATTTGCAGGATCCCGGCAGTATTACGGTTTAAAAGGATTTGGGCCGAGTTGCTCCAGTTTCCCGCACACTTGTTCTAACTCTTGAAAAGGCCGAACTGGATCGATGACGTTTACAACTTTTCTCCGTACCAAGCCGTTCAAATACATTTGCACCATGGAAGCCGCCAGGGATGGCGAAACTGTCGGCACCAAACAAAAACCAGAAACCATAGAGGAATTGATGTTGCCTTTCCGGATGAAATCCTGCAAGGATTTACGGTTTACCCGGCTGGGACAGCCCCCGAAGATCATACCCTGGAAACAATTGTCGGGATATCCTGGAAAATGCCCCGTACAAAACCGCTCGGTGCAAGAGACAGTCAATTGGGGGGAAACTCCTAGGATTTCCTGCAACTTACGGCACTGTTCCTCAGACCATAGCCTCCCGCCGCAAGTGCATATTACTGCCAATATTTTTCTCACAACTTACCACTCCATAGCCCTGTCAATTAAGCCAAGAATCTCTTGATCCTGAGAATCAGGCAGCCAGCAGGCGGCACTATGGCAGTAACCCGCACAGATGCCGCACCCCCTGCAGGCCTGAGGCACCCGGGCCGCGATTAGCCTTTTTTCTCCATTATGCTCAAGGGTTTGCGCCTCTATTGCGCCGAAAGGACATACTGTTGAACAGACCATGCATCCTGAACACTTTTCAATATCAAGCTGGCACTTCTCAGTATAGTTTTCACTTAACGACAGGTACGCAATCCGCTCCGGTTCCAGCATCATCCGCTGCAGAGTGTCCTGTAAGTTGGTTAACCTGGCCTTGGCCAGGATATCTCCCTGACGGTGCTTGCATTGGCTGGCGTTACAGCCCACCAAAACCACCCCATCGGCACCGAAAGTTATCGCATCATTTATAATTGACGTGTTGACTGCCCCGGTGCAGGGAACCGGAATTGTCCGAAGATTAGCCTTTGTCCGGTAGCCTTTTGCCGCAAGGGTATCCAACTCCAAGTAGGCATGCCGTTCGCACATAAAAGATACAACAACCGGTTCCCGGACGGAATAATCGATCTGTTCCAACATAGCGCTGATCTCTTCGAGCCTAAAGTCAGGCAAAGAAATAATTTTCAGAGGGCAACCGCCAAGGCAAATGCCACAAAGCTGGCATTTGCCTTCCTGTGGTTCCGGGAAACCCTCGCTGTCTAATACTATGGCCTGGTTCGGGCACTCGGTAACGCATCGCTTGCACTTGTCGCATTTGTTTTTTAAAACAAATGCACAATTTCGGTCCCAATTCCCAACGTTTTTTGACTTTCGCACTTTGGCAAGAGACATTTTGATGCTTTCCAAAGCCTTTTCCGTGGCTTCTTTGTGGTCTGTTACCAACCAGGAACATTGTTCCCGGATATTGGCTATCTCAATAAAATGGGGATTGAATACCGGAGCTAAATTCCCAATAAATAGCTTTTTGTTGAAAAGGGGTGAGCAGGCTGCTACCACAAGCCGTTCCACACCGGACGCTTTTAGCTGCGAGGCAAGTTCTTCCATGACTGGATCAAGGCAAAGCCGGTCCATTATTTCCACCGACGATATCTTTTTATCCTTTGAAAGGACTGAAACAATCCGCTCAAAATCAATGTTCGGCATTTGGCCATTGCAGCGGCATAACAGGACCCCAAAACCGCTCACCCATACTCACTCCCAATGACTCTAGTCGTTTCTGTTTTTAATTACAAATCGTTCTACTTTGCCGTTGATATCGACACAAGTCCAGGTAATCTGGTTTGTTCCCATCAGAGGGGTCAGTCTGGCAGGATAATACCCCAGTTGATATGGCAGCCGGGTTTCAATTGCCCCCTGGGGGCAGGCCATTGTGCAGGACATGCAGTCCCAGCAGTCCCTTGAGTCTCGGCATTTTGCTTTTTTATTTTCCCCCAAAGTCATCAGGTTTCCTGGGCAGACCTGCTCACAAAGGGGTTCGTGTTCTGCTTTACATCCATCGCATTTTTCCAAGATTACTTTTGGTGGCATATCTTACACCTCCTGATGACTTTATGGTTTGGTTCGATCACCCGGGACAACTTGCACATAAGGACGGGTGAAAACTTTGATTTCGCCTGTCTCTTTTCCTTTTTGAGAATTTACAAAACAATCGAGATTAGGGTCTACCTCCGGATAATCCATCCTTGTTTGCCAGCCGGGCCACCTGGTTTCTCGCCGGAAAAGCAGGTGTTTAACCAGCACCTCAGCTACTTCCAGGCGATCCAGCACTTCATGAGCAGACATTAACTCATGCAGATCCTTCGCAACCAGATATTTTGTCTGGTCCTTGAGGATCTTGATTTCCCGGAGAGCATACTGCAGTCTCTCCTCATTCATCCGGAAGAATTGGTGTACTCCCCCAGCATATTCATCCATTAAGCGCTGCAACCGTTCTTCCATTTCTCTGGGTAAAATCCCATCCTGGTCAGACAAAAAACAGAACGTTCTTTCCTTCTCTGCTTTCAACTGATCTCGACTAATAGCGGCTTCACCATTAACTCCTTTGATATATTCCAGTGCGCCTCTGGCAGAAAGCAATCCTTCGGCAGCGCATCCTCCTACAAATTTATTCGGCACACCACCCGCAACATCACCGCAGGCAAACAATCCCGGCAAACTGGTGGATCGGTCCGGGTCAATCCAGTAGCCGCTGGCAGTGTGTCCCCCGACGATATACGGGTCACTGCCGTATACCTCTATGGGCTCCTGAGATATGTCCTGGGCTCTGGCAGCCAAAAACAGCACAAAGGTAGGCCGTTCGTTCAGATAATCTCCTTTGAGTTCCTTAATTTGTTTAGGTGTCATGTGGCGGGTATCCACATAGCACGGGCCCCTGCCGGCCAGCCACTCCTCCATGGGCGCATTGGCCCGGATATACCGGGGAGCCGCTTCTCCACCCTTAGCTGCATAATGGGTCTGGAGGATTTTTTCTCCTTTGGCGTTGATCATGGGTGTGTTATAGCCAACAGAAATAGTGTCAATCGGACCGTTAAAATCTTTGGTCCGAACAGATGCCCATCTCATTTCAAAAGTAGTCATCTCTGCCCCGGCACGGATACCCATGGCATAACCGGCGCCAGTATTGAAAGGGCTGTACCAGATCTGGTGATGGCAGTCGTTGCCGTCGTTGGTATAAGGCTTATATACCCCTCCAGCGCCGCCGGTTGCGATAATTGTTGCCTTTGCTTCAATTACATAGAATTTTCCATCCCGAACACCAAACCCCATTGCTCCCCTAACGGCACCGTTCTCATCCAAAAGGAAATTGGTTGCAACAACCCTGTTTAAGACCTCTGCGCCTAATTCCTTGGTCTTTTCCGCCAGGATGACCTTCATCTCCGAACCTTGGATAGCAATATCCCATTTTCCCCGGGCCAGGTATTCCCCGTTTTCGTCCTTTTTAATCGGCATGCCCCATTCTTCCCACTCTTCAATACACTGGTTAATCAGTTCTGCCATATTGATGGTGAGGTCTTCCCTCAGCAAGCCGCCCACCTGAGACCTGCTCCACCTGACAAACTCGTCAATAGTGCGGCCTTTTTTTATATAAGTGTTGATCGCATCCATTCCACCTGCCAGACATCCGCTGCGATCGATATGAGCTTTCTCCATCAAGGTAACTTTTAGTTCCGGATTTAGCCTTTTGGCCTCGATGGCAGCAAAGCAACCCGCATTGCCGGCCCCAATGATCAAAACATCTGTCCGCAAGTGGATTTCTTCAATGTCCTCTAAATTTATAGGCATTTTGCAACCTCCTCTGTCAATATAGCGACATCTTGTCTTTTCTTAAGGGTAACCGCTTGTTTAGCCGGTGCCGACAAGTGCCACCCCCCGCTAACTTACATCATTAGTGGATGGCCGATCAAGGGCAGCCAGATACTCATGATGATATCAGTAATTCCGATTGCTATCCGGCTGCCAAGCGGAGTTGCCACCATGATGGCTGCAAATGTAAAAGCTCCAATAGCCAAGAAAAAAGCGTCACTGGAAAAAGCCGAAAAGGCTGCGGGGATTTTTTCACCCCCAAGAACTACAACTAGTAAAGGTGCAGCTAAGCCCACCGCAAATTTATGCATGGAGTCAAACAAGAGAATAATCATGAACCAGAGAAAAATCCCCAGAATAGTCTGTCCCTGAGGTTTTAACCCTGGTATGGTTGGAGCAAAATGCATAATGAAAAGGACAGCAAATGCCAGAACTAAACCCAATACCTCTTTATTGGTCACGCCGGACATCCATTCCGGTTGGGCAGATCTTGCCTTGGGCGACATCTGTCCGCTAGTGTTTGCAGAACTCATGTCTCACAACCTCCTCTTTTTCATTTTCGTTCCGTATTAATAACCTGTAGTTACTCGGGCCACATACCCCCCCTTTTTGCACTATTAATACATGTAATTTAATCATAATAATATCAAATGGGCTGGGCATGTTCTGTTTTGTAGGCATCCTGGAATATGTAAATATTTGACCAGCTCAGTGTCATTTAGCTGACAACAAAAAAGCCCCCGAAGGGACATGTTTTTCAAACCCAGTCATGCAATTTGTCGAATCTTAGGACCACGATTTCACCGCTTTTACTTTTTTTAATGCTCTTTTCTTTTTCAAAAATTTTAAGAGCAGCGGTTACAGTCGGCCTGGAGGTTCCAATCATGTAAGCCATCTCTTCGTGAGTAAATTTTACCTTGATTTTTATTCCGTCCTCGCTCTTCTCGCCTAATCTCTCGGCCATTTTTAACAGCAGCAGGGCAAGCCGGCCGGGAACCTGGTAAGAGGCTAGCTCAAAAAAAGAGGACTGCGCTTCTCTTAACCTGGCCCCCATTATTTGAGCTACTTTAATTGCCAGGCCGGGGTGTTGCAGAAAAAGGCTTTCCAGAACAGACTTTTGAATCATAACCATCTTGGCTTCCAGCATAACCTGGGAATAAAAAGTCCTTTGGCCACCGTACAAAACCTCAGCCAGGCCGATAAAATCACCCGGGTAACGCAAAGCCACAGTACAGTGGTTTCCGCACTCCGTGAGCCTAAAAATTTTTACCAGACCCTCAAGAATAAAATATACCCTGTCCGCAATTTCACCGGCAGAAAAAACCTGATGACCGGCAGGGTAGGAAACTGCAGGACCCCCGTTCCTTACCAGCCAGATCTCTTGCTCAGTTAACTCCATAAGAGGCCTGCCGGGAAATTTTTGCATTTCTATCCACCCCCTGATTTTTATGTATTCGCTACAAAGAAACAATTTCTTGCCGAATTCATATGATTATCACCGAAATAATAGATTATTTTTGCATGCAACAAAACATATTTATTAAAGTATACTATCCCAGCAGGCTGCTAATCTTGGATATCAACCCCGGCATAGGAAACCATAATAGAAGCAGGCTTTTAAAAAACAATTAAGGGGAGAGATTTATGGATCCTAAGATAATCGTGTTCCAGGGCGATTATGTGAAATTGATGATAGCTGTCAAAAAAAATTTGTGTGCAATTACCAGGAAGCCCAAAAGCCAGGACAGAATCAAATTGATTTTAACTGAAGCAGAACAACAAAAAAAATAGTTTATCTCGATTTTCCCCTTTACGACTATTTAACCACAATTAGCAAAAAAGTGGTACAATGGGTAATAATCTGATTCGGAAAGGGGAGTATGATTGAAAACATATCGTGGGGATCTGCATATTCATATTGGCCGGGCCGCAGGCAAAGCGGTTAAAATAACAGCTTCAAAAGAACTGACCATCCGCAATATATTGCATACTGCCCAATCCAAAGGGCTGCACATCATCGGAATTGTGGATTGCATTGCTGAGCCAGCCCAGGCTGAATTAAAGGAAATGTTGAATTCCGGTTTATTGACAGAAATGCCCGAAGGAGGCTTGTTATATCAACAGTCGGTTGTACTTATTCCAGGGGCAGAAGTTGAAACAAGAGAAAGTGAAGGACCTGCCCACTGGCTGATTTATTTTCCCACCACAGAACGTTTGCTTGAGTTCTATCGCTATTGGCGGCCTTCAGTGACTAATCCAAATTTAAGCACTCAGGTCTCCTCTCTTTCCGCTTTAATGCTGGCAGAAAAGACCCGGGAGTTAGAAGGGATCTTTATGCCGGCTCATACCTTTACTCCCCATAAAGGAGCCTTGGGTTCCGGGGCTTGCCGCCTGGCAGGTATTTTTCCAACCCCAATCCTGGACTGGATTAAGGGAATAGAATTAGGTCTAAGTGCTGATACTGCTATGGCTGATAGAATTACCGAATTGGATGGGAAAACGTTTTTCAGCAATTCAGACGCTCATTCTCTAGCAAAAATTGGCAGGGAATACAATTTGCTGACTATGGCAAATCCGAACTTTATGGAACTTGCATATACTGTTGCTGGACATGCAGGCCGCCACGTGGCGGCAAACTATGGCCTGCACCCTCTCTTGGGTAAATACCACCGGAGCTATTGTCATCTCTGTAACAAAACCATTTGCGCTCCGCCACCCGCTGTATTTTGCCCTGACTGTGGCGGAAAAGACATCACTTTAGGTGTTGCAGATCGATTGGAAGATATTGCTGACCGTCCGCCCTTAATGCAAAGCAAAGAACCTCCGGGCAGGCCCCCATATCGCTATCAAATTCCCCTGGATCTGATACCAGGCATAGGAAAAGCAACAATAGACAGGTTAACAACCGCCTTTGGCTCTGAACTGGCAGCCCTGCATGAAGCTGAGCAAAATGATCTTGTTGCCGTTGCCGGAATCAAAACAGCTGGTAGAATTATGGCGGCAAGAACAGGTTCTTTTTATTTACTACCCGGTGGTGGCGGGAAATACGGACAAATAAAAATCGCTGACTAAAAACAAACTCCAATGGGCTGTCCCATTGGAGTTTGTTTTTTATCGCATTGAAATATACCTTTTTATGCCATTAGCAATGGCCTGGGCAGCCATGCTTTGAAAAGCTGGGTCTGCTAAGAGCCTTTCTTCCTCACGATTTGAAATAAAAGCTATCTCAGCCAGAACCGCAGGCACCTGACAATTTCGGAGCACGGCAAAGTTCGCTTCTCTCACTCCCATATCTGCCCGTTGCAACAAGTTCAATAACTCGTTATGGATTAGTGTTGCCAATGTTCTCCGCGCACTAACCTGGGCCTCCAGCTCAGCTCCATTAGGCGCGTGGAAAAAAGTCATCGTGCCCGATATGCTTGAACTGGGGGAAGCATTAGCATGAACGCTAACCAAGAGGTCTGCCTTGGTTTCATTGGCTACTTGGGCCCTTTCAGGCAAGGATAGATTGGTGTCTCCCTTCCGGGTATAAATAACGTGAAAGCCATCGCGTAAAAGAATGTCACCTAGCATTTGAGAAATTACCATCACCACATCCCGTTCTTTGACCCCTGTCGGTCCGATTGCGCCAGGGTCTGAACCCTGCCAGGGATGAATTGTTCCATGGCCGGGATCAATGACAATTGTCCGGCCTGAAGAATTAGGCGGATTTACCTCGATCTTATAGATCATTCCGTCTGAACTGGGTTCTATAGAATAGGATACAGCTTCCTGCAAATCCAGCGCAACCCTAACTGTGTCAGCGGCAAACTGAGCAACTCTGATTTGGGTTACTGGGCTTTGATCCACCGAGATTTCGGGTAGTTTTGCTTCACCCATCAGGACTGCAGGAAAATCAAATACCAGCCGGGCAGGATTTTGCAGCCGCAAGACACCTGGCGTCATTACAGGGCCGTTGCCTGCAACAGTAATTATAACTCCCTTATCCCTTTGCTCCACATGCACTCCTGTCAACATAACAGAGTTATGCTCATTTGCTTGGCCGGGGGTTGAGCCAGTTCCCCAGGAACCTATTACCCGTGCAAAGCCGCTGTTATCGCTTGGAGTAGCTCCTGCCGGCGAGTATTTGAGAGCCACAAACCACGAAGCTATCCAACCGTTTGTGCCATCTGGCAGTTGTACCCGGTACCAGTTATCCCGCGCATCTAAAACCTCTAGCCATTGGCCATAAGCAACCTGGGTAATGACCGGAAAATCTAAGCCTGGAGAGGACCTGATGTTTACAGTGTTACCCATAACCAGGACCTTTCTGATGAGCGGAGGTAAAGGGGAATTTGCGGAATCAGCCCCCCTGCCGGCAGTATTGGATAACTCTCTAACTTCTACCAACCATCCGGCTATCCAGCCTTTTCGATTGCCAGACAACTCTACTTCGAACCAGTCACCAGCCTGTCCAATCACCGGCAACCTGGCCCCCAGGGCCACCTGCGTCAAACGAGGGAAAGAGGTGTCAGGACCTGTCCTAACATTAACCACATTACTTGTAACCGTTGCTATCTTAGGGGATATCACAACAGCCGGGACACTGGGTGAAGCAATAACAACAGTGTGGTTTTTATCATCCCAGGAGACCTTTAAGCCAAAGGTCTCTGCCAGGAATCGCAGGGGAACCATTGTCCGGCCATCCCGAATTACAGCCTCTGTGTCCAGCATCCGGTCATTACCGTTTACCTTAGCCTGCCTTTGGTTTATCCACAGTTCAACAGAGATATTGTCTCTAGTGACCAGTACTCTTTGGTTAATTTCATCCCAAACAACCTGGCTGCCTAACGCTGTCGCCACAAAACGCACAGGAACCATTGTGCGAGAATTGCCATCTATATAAGGAGGTACATCTGAGCTTACAGGAGCCCCATCAATTATAATTTTTAACTGCTGGTTTGGCCATGCGGAAGGAAGTGCCAGCGAAAAAACTAGCAACAGAAGCACAATGCTGGTGATATACCTGGAGCTTTTGCACAAATGTTTCATCTCTACCTCCATTCAGCAACGACTAAAATAATTACATTTAGGGCTACTGTTAAGTATAAGTAATTCGCGATATGTGTCGAAATTCCTGCTCCCGGAACAATTTACTGATTATTCCACCCCCTCTTTCTTTTTTCGATCTTATTTGACGTAAAATGATAAAAAATTGTTCCCGGGTTACGGCGGTGAGAAGAATTTATAAGATAATGAACCTGGGTCCCATCTGTAATTAAACTGCACAGGTTCCGTTTTAATCAATTTGAATTGTTCAGGTGCAGGCAAGGCAGCACTTTTAACTTCCGACACCAAAAACTGCTTCTCCCCCTGCCCCATTATCTGCCCATCCCGGTAAAACCTGATATCTACCTGTTCAAAGTGCTGCAGCCACCTGGGCGTCCGGTTATCCCATTGTTCGTTCCAATAAGCTTTAACATACTTCTCCCGCTGCCATAGCCGCTGAAGCTGGCCCTCAACTGCCCCATATACCGTCAAGCGGGCCATTTCAAAAAAGGCCCCGGTCAATTCATTTAAATATTCCTCTATTACTACCGCGGGATGGTCCATTCCGGGCAAGCTAATGATTCCAATGTTGGTTACCGGCACAAGATCTTCAATTACTGCAATAACAATGTAACCTCCTGTAGATTTTCCAACTACCCCCAGAATACCTTGGTCTGGTGGCAGAGAAACTGCTACCAGGATTTCCTCTCCCTGGGTTGCATAGATATCAACCACTTTTATTTTATAGTGCAATCCAGGAAGATTATACCATTTGTGCAAACCGGCAGATCGCAGCACTGCCTGAACAAGGGCTTTTTCCCCCAGTAACCTCTCCTCCGTTGGATCCCCCATTATCGCTGACACAATTTCCGTCTGCATCGGTATCACTTGTCTCTTATCCGCAGGCGCCAGCTGAGACGGCCCCATCTGCTGGGAAGCAAAAAAAACTATCGGCAACCCCAAAACCAGATAAAAAAGGCCCAAAGCAAACCTAAACCGCATGACCAGCCACCCCCAAACCCATTATTTAAACATCAGAAGAAACTGCGAAACAGTTTATTATAAAATAATACTGGGGAACATTGGCGTAAAGACCGGATCAGGCAAACAAAAAAGCCGCTTGGAGCGGCATTGGTTTGTTTTTTAAAAAGTATCTTTAAAAACCCAGGTCTTCCCCGACTATTACAACTATATAGCTTCCCTTTAAACCAGCCAGGTTATGGGGGTTTTTATGGATAATTGTGGTAATATTGCAGATCCTTTGTGCGCTATTGCAATCCATACATTTACCGGCTTTAACACAGGGATTATCGAATCCTAACCTGGCTGCATTTGGCACAGCTGCTACCTGGCGGCTGCGGTTAATCCCTTCTGCAATATCTTTCGTAACTTTATTGATCCCCGCCAGCACTATTGTTTTTTTCGGGCCGAAGCACATGGCAGCGACCCTGTTGCCCGAACCGTCCACGTTAACTAATTCACCTGTCATAGTAACAGCGTTGCTACCGGTCAAAAACACATCGCTGCTAAACTGGCGTCTTCTAATCTCAGCGCTTTCTGCCGGGCTTAAACCTTTCTGCCAGTGATCCAAAACTGAACATCCCTTTTGCTTAATGTCTTCGACCAAACCAGTCTCTCGTAAAGACACCGAGCCACCCAGGCCAATCACATCACATCCTTGGATATGGGACAAGATGAAATCCTTGGCATCCTGGACTGTCGGAGCATAATATGCGGAAAAGCCGTTCTTTTCCAGGGCAGCCACCACTGCCTTCCCGCGAAGCTCATGACCCTTCTTTTTCATTTCCGTCCACACGACTAAACTCCTCCTTTTTACAAAACGGTTATAAATAAGATTATTTTTAATCGATATAATATTTTTCGCTGGCAAGTACAGAACTCCTGCGAGTAAATATGTTATTATTTTAGAAGAGAATACAGGAGCGGGGGATATAATGCTAGTAAAGATACAAGAGGTTTCTAAAAGTTTTGGCGATCAAATTGTGCTTGCAAATATCAATTTCTATATTAACGTGAAAGAGCGCATCGGCTTGGTAGGCCCTAACGGAGCTGGAAAGACCACCTTGCTTAGATGCTTAACCGGAGAACTCCTGCCTGATAAGGGCCAGGTCGTTTTAACCAGCGGGGCTCGTGTCGGTTACCTGGCTCAAGGGGCCGATTTGCCAGAACATCAAAATGTATGGGAGACTATGTTGAGTGAATTTCAGGATTTGTCGGATCTGAGGATGCAGATCGCCCTCCTGGAGCAGGAAATGAGCAACCCCCAAGTTTACGAAAACCCGCAGGACCTGAAACAGGTTTTAGCTGCCTATAGCTCGATGACAACCAAGTATGAATATGCCGGCGGCTATTCTTTTGAAGCAAGAATCAAGGCTGTTGTAGGAGGATTAGGTTTTGGAGAAGCAGATTTGCAGCGCGCTATCAAGGAGTTCAGCGGGGGACAGAAGACCAGATTGGCCCTCGCTAAAATGCTGCTGCGAGAACCAGACCTTGTTATCCTAGATGAACCGACAAACTACTTGGATATGAAAGCTGTTGAATGGCTGGAGAGCTTTTTGACCCAATATCCAGGAGCAGTTTTAGTTGTTTCCCACGACAGATACTTTCTCGATCAGGTAGCAGAACGGATCCTGGACCTTGAAAACGGTCAAATCTCTGCTTATTATGGAAACTATTCCAGGTTTGCGGAGCAAAAAGCATTGAAAACTGCGTCCATGGAAAAAGAGTACGCCAAACAACAAGTCACAATCGAAAAAACAAAAGAATTTATCCGGAGAAACCATGCCGGCCAGAACTACCGCCAGGCAAAAAGCAGGGAAAACCGCCTGGAACGGATGGCCAGATTAGAAAAACCCCATCAAAGCCGCTGGTTCAGCTTTCGATTAACCCCATTAGCTGCCAGCGCAGATAAAGTGCTGTCCGCAAAGGATCTAGCTGTGGGTTATAATAGCGAACCTGTTATTTCCGGCCTTAACATGGAAATACTCCGGGGAGAAAGAGTTGCCCTGTTAGGAGAAAACGGCAGCGGCAAAACTACTCTTATAAAATGCATCTTGGGTATTTTGCATCCTCTGGCGGGAAATATTGTTTTGGGCCAACGGGTAAAGACCGGCTACTTCGCCCAAGAACACGAAACTTTGAACCGTGAAGCTACCTTGCTGGATGAGATTCTTAAAAACAGTCCGACTACATTGGATCGGGCAAGAAATCTATTAGGCCAATTTATGTTTTCCGGTGATGAAGTATATAAAAAAATTGGCCAGCTTAGTGGTGGTGAACGGACCCGGCTCATGCTGGCAAAACTTTGCCTAACAGGCGCAAACTTCCTGCTATTGGATGAGCCTACCAATCATTTAGACATCAAGGCACGGGAGGTACTGGAGGAAGTATTTTTGGAATATCCCGGCACTATCCTGATGGTTTCTCATGACCGTTATTTTCTCAATCGGTTAGTTGACCGCATCCTGGAGCTGGAAGATGGAACCCTTAAAGAATATCCGGGTAATTATGACTATTATCGGTGGAAGAAGAACCAAAGCCAGCTTCCCGTACAAAAAGAAGCATCTAAATCCACTACAGGTAAAAAATCTTTCGCCATTACCACTGACCAAAACCAGCACCCAGGGCTTGCGCAAATAGAACAACAAATCGAGGAATTAGAAGCAAATCTTTCCAAGATAACCGCATTGATGCCTGATCAGGCAGCTCCAGGTGAGTTGGAATCCCTGTGCAGCCAGTATGCCATTACTAGTATGGAATTGACAAGGCTCTATGAAGAGTGGTCCCGACTAATAGAAAAAGAGACCTAGTTCGTGAAAATTATCTGAACCGGGTTTTCACCCCGGGACACCCGCGATTAAAAAAGCATGACTTGTCGTGTTAACTGCCCCTCCAGCATATCATATATCACTGAATAGCCGGGGGGCATGCAAACAATGAAACTACGGTCAATTCAACTAAATCATCGCGTTTTTTTTAGCTTGATTTCGACTGAAAGCATGTTTTTCATCCAGCAAATTGTCCTTGTCATAATGCTGCTACAAATAGGACTGGGACCGGCAGGAGGAAAGTATCCGCCAGCCTATGCCTTAGCCCACGCAGAATACAACCAGCGCAATCCGGAGGAAGAGAAGGCCTGTCCCGAAGAAAACCAGGCGTTTTCATACAATGAGCTGCGTGATGACAAGGCGCAAGAGCCGCTAAATAATATTCCGGCTCATGGAATAACAAAAAATGCATACAATGAGCTGCGTGATGACAAGGCGCAAGAGCCGCTAAACAATATTCCGGCTCATGGAATAACAAAAAATGAGCCGGAAGCTGAAAAAAAACCTGCAGATGCCGGAACCGGTTTGAATCAACCTGAGCATAAAATAATCCCGTTGGTGGTAAGATCCGTCCCAAACACCCATAATATGGTTGCCCTCACTTTTGATGACGGCCCTTTCCCCCGTTGGACAAAGCAATATCTTCAGGTTTTGGCCCTCCATGGGATCCCGGCAACTTTTTTCGTAACAGGTCAACGGGCGCAAAGGTACCCGGAAGGCATTCAAATTATTCAAACCGCCGGACATGAAATTGCTAATCATTCCTTTTCCCATCAGCGCCTTACCTGCTTACAGGAAAAGGATATTGTCAGGGAGTTAATGCTGGCTAACCAAGTCCTTGAGCAGATCAGCGGCAAGAAGCCAGTCTTATTTCGGCCACCTTACGGCAGCTTCAATCAACAGGTGACTGAATTGGCATGGGCACAGGGATTGCGCACCGTGACCTGGAGCGTTGATCCCCAAGACTGGAAAGGGCCAGGGGCTGAAGCCCTAGCAAAAAAGGTTGTCAGCAGAACAAAAGCTGGGGATATTATTCTTCTCCATGAAGGAAAGTTAGAAACCTTGGCTGCCTTATCAACGATCATTTCAGGTATTCAAGAGAAAGGTCTGGTATTTGTTTCTGTATCAACATTACTGGGGAAAACAGGCAGCCTGGCCAATTAGCCCTGATTAGTGGCAAGTTCATCTAATTTTTTTTCCCAATAACTCATTTTTTGTTCCAATTCCCTCACCATTCGTTGATCCAAGAGGGTATTAAAACCTCTTTCCGCTCTGGCTTTTGCCTTCTCCAATCCTTCTTTTTGGATATCCAGGCCTTTGATAAAAAGCTGCCGCGCAAAATCTGCCCTGGCTCTTTCATGGGGCCAAGGTGAACCCTGCCACTCTCTCATCACGGCCTTAAGCAAATCAAAAAACTGGTCCCCATTTTCCAAGAGGTTAATCTGCATTTCCATTTCAGCTCTTGTCATGGTTTATCACACTCCTCCAGTTTCTAGCCAGAAATAACTTATCAAAAACCTGGGCCAGTATTCAGTACTCACTAGATTATTTTTCCCCATTCCCTTCAAAATTTCCTGCTGACCAGCAGAATAAATCATGTGTCGAATGTCGCAAATTGCACTTTCAGGTGGACCAATGGAAAATATTCGGGAAAAATAACTGCTTAAGCAGGAAGTCTTGTATTTACCGGCGAATTATGTAGTTAATCTGCAACAATAGGGGGCTTGCCAAATGACCCGTGAGGCAGTAAACATTAAAGGCACCCGTAACGGCTTGGTTATTCTACTGGATTTAGAACAGGATTATAACAAGCTTAAAATGCTCTTGCTGAATAAACTAGATTCTGCTAAAGGCTTTTATTCCGGCGCGAGATTTTGGTTCAAACCTAGCCTTCCGAAGCTTACCAACGATCAGAGGGAAGAATTATTAGACATCTGCATCAGCAATGGCTTGGTTCCCACCTCTGGCGGTAATGATAGAGAATCCGAACCCCTGGCAAAAATGGCTGTTCAGCCTGATCATAGCACAGGCCTTACCCCTGAGGAAGAAAACTGCCCTTGTCTTTTGATTCAACAAAGCCTGCGTTCAGGACAGTCGGTTACTTATAATGGCCATGTTACTGTCTTAGGAGACCTGCATGCAGGGGGTGTTATCACGGCAAGCGGTAATATCCTGGTCATGGGCTCGCTGCGAGGAGTGGCCCATGCCGGTGCCACGGGTGACAGCACAGCTGTAATAATAGCCTATCGCCTTCAGCCCAGCCAGCTTCGCATAGCCAACCTGGCAGCCCGCTCCCCGGAATATCAGGCCAATGGACCGGTCATGCCGGAAATTGCACGGATCATTAATAACAGTATCGTTGTCGAGCCATATGACGCAAAAAGCGAGACCCACACCAAGTTTGAAAGACTGGCTTAAGGAAAAATAAGCCTCACCGGCAAAAGGTGAGGCTTATTTATTTAGGCATTTAAGGCGCTGACTTTAGAATTAGCCCTGTCTTCAAAAAACTTTTTTGCCACTTGCGGAAACATGATATAAGTCAATACGTCTTCTTCCTTTTCGATCTGATCACCAATTTCCGCCCTGGCTTTTTCCAACTGGGGTTCCAGCAAATCAGCCGGACGGCATGTAATTGGCTCCTCCTTGCCAATTATCTTCTTTCGGACTTCTTCATTCACGGGAGCAGGAGGTTGACCATACAACCCTTTCATATAAGCTTTCACTTCGTTGGTAACCATCTTATAACGGCCACCCCCGATTACATTCAGCACAGCCTGGGTCCCAACAATCTGGCTGGACGGGGTTACCAGGGGGGGATAACCGAAGTCTTTTCTAACCCTTGGAACTTCCTCTAAAACTTGATTTAATTTATCCAGGGCATTTTGCTGTGCCAACTGAGAAATAAAGTTTGAGATCATTCCCCCAGGGATTTGGTACATCAGCACATTCGCATCAACCGTATTAGCTGTCACATCAAACTCGGCATAATGTTTCCGCACTTCACGGAAGTACTCTGCAATCTCAGACAGCTTGATTAAATCTAGCCCCGTATCATAAGGCGTATTCTTTAAGGCTGCAACCATTGTTTCTGTCGCAGGCTGAGAGGTGCCTAACGAGAGAGGGGATATTGCCGTATCAATAGCGTCCACACCTGCTTCAACAGCTTTCAGGTAAGCCATGGAAGCCATCCCGCTGGTATAATGGCAGTGCAGTTGAACTGGAATACTTAACCTTGATTTCAGCAAAGAAATCAGTTCAAAGGCGTCAAAGGGAGTTATCAATCCAGCCATATCCTTAATACAGATGGAGTCCGCCCCAAAATCCTCCAGGGTTTTAGCTACGGCGGCATGGTGTTCAAAGGTATGAACAGGGCTAATGGTATAGGACACCGTCCCTTGCACATGGGCTCCGGCTTCTTTGGCGACCTCAACAGCTTTTTTCATACTCCGCACATCGTTTAGCGCATCAAATATGCGGATAATATCAATCCCGTTAATTACCGATTTTTTTACAAACTCTTCAACAACATCATCTGCAAAGTGTTTGTAACCAACAAGATTTTGACCCCTTAGCAGCATTTGCAGTGGTGTTTTCAGGTGTTTTTTCAAGGTCCGCAAACGTTCCCACGGGTCTTCCCCCAAGAAACGCAAGCAGGTGTCGAAAGTTGCTCCGCCCCATACTTCCAGAGAATAATAGCCAATTGCATCAATCTTGTGGAGTATCGGGAGCATATGTTCAATCCGCATTCTGGTTGCCAACAAGGACTGATGGCCGTCTCGCAAAGTAGTGTCGGTTATTTTGACTGGCTTTGGCGTATAGTTACCCTGCACGGTTAATCCTCCTTTTTTTATGGTGGCTTTGCTCAAAGCAAGCTATTCATTTACAATTATAAAGGTTCCTGCAAACAAGCACAAGAATACAACATACAGGAGTTGATGAAAAGAGTTAGAAGTCTTAACACACTAAACTCCCCCCACCCAGATTACATCACCTTGGTTTCACCCTTATAAATCAGGCCTCGATACCCGTCCACCGTCACCATTATACCGTCATCCAACCTGGAGGTTGCCCCGTCAACTCCCACCACCACCGGAATGCCCATATTAAGCCCTACTATGGCAGCATGAGATGTCAGTCCGCCTACCTCAGTAATAACTGCAGCCGCTTTTTCCATTGCTGGAACAAAGTCCTTGTCTGTACTGGAGGTTACTAAAATATCACCCGGACGGATCTTTGTGTTTGCTTCAACCGCTGTCCGGGCAATTCTAATGACCCCAACAGCGCTACGCTGTCCGATGCCCATACCTCTAGCAAGAACCTCGCCAACAACGTGAACTTTTATCAGGTTTGTAGTGCCCGGAATACCTGCCGGAACACCGGCGGTAATTACTGCCAACTCGCCGGACTTAATATAGCCTTTTTCCAAAGCAGCATTGACAGCCGCATTGATCATTTCGTCGGTCCCAGATAAGCGGTTAACCAGTACGGGCTGCACACCCCAAACGGCACACAGCTTGCGCAATACTTCCTCTCGCGGGGTTGCAGCAATAATAGGCGCCATTGGTCTGTATTTGGAAACAGTCCGGGATGTAGACCCTGAAGCCGTAGGAGTAATAATGGCAGCTACCTTTAGTTCACTGGCAATAGTAACTGCTGCATGACTGATGGCATCAGTAACCGTTTTTTGGGGCGTTGTCATCCGGTTTCGCAGGAGTTCGGCATATTCCAAGGCCTGCTCTGTTCGGGTGGCAATTCGGGCCATCGTCTTGACAGACTCAACGGGATATTTTCCAGCAGCAGTCTCCCCTGACAACATAATTGCGTCAGTACCATCAAGAATTGCATTGGCTATATCGCTGGCTTCAGCCCTGGTTGGGCGAGGGTTTCTAATCATCGAATCAAGCATTTGGGTAGCAGTAATAACTATTTTCCCTGCCCGGTTACATTTTTCAATAATGGTTTTTTGAACAAGAGGTACCTCCTCGGCTGGAATCTCAACACCCAAATCTCCTCTTGCCACCATAATGCCATCCGAAACCCGAATTATTTCATCGATATTATTTACCCCGGCCTGGTTCTCAATTTTTGCTATAATATGGATATCTGTCCCTTGCTCTTCTAGTATTCGCCGGATAGCGAGCACATCCGAGGCTGTTCTGATAAAAGAGGCTGCGATAAAGTCCACTCGCTGCCTGATGCCAAAATGAATATCAGCAATATCTTTATCCGTGACAGAGGGTAGTTTAACCTCTTTTCCCGGCAGATTAACACCTTTACGGTTGGATATCTCCCCTCCATTTAACACCGCACAGCGAACATCTGACCCTGCTACTGATTTAACCTCCAGGCTGATCAAGCCGTCATCAATCAAAATGGTATCCCCGGGCGCTACTTCCTCAGGCAAATCCTTATAACTCACCGAGATCCGGGATTCATCGCCCAAAACATCCTCAACTGTTAACACCAATTCCGATCCTTCACGAAGGAATGCTTTGCCATCTTTCATGAGCCCGATCCTAATTTCAGGGCCTTTGGTATCGAGCATAATAGCCACGGTGCTATTCGCAAGCATCATCGCTTGCCGGATAGCTTTTATTCTGGCCCCATGCTCTTCGTGGCTACCATGAGAAAAGTTGAGCCTTGCCACATTAACTCCGGCTCGAAATAAGTCTAGTAAGATGGGTACAGTTTCTGAAGCAGGCCCAATTGTGCCTATTATCTTGGTTCTTCTCAACCCAGCTACCTCCAATTCAAAACTCTCGTTAAGGATTCCTTGCCAGCATTAACATTCAGAAGAAACTGCGAAGCAGTTTAAATTGCCAGGATACCTGCCAGGCGGTATAAGTTCATATCAATTTTCCTTTCCGTATTTAGGGCCTCTTCCATATCAAGACTTATGATGTCCTTCGCTTTTATGGCAACCATTTTTCCGCTTACGCCATCCAGGATTAGTTCCACAGCCCTGGCTCCCATACAGCTTGCCAACATCCGGTCAAAGCCCGAAGGATTTCCGCCCCTTTGAATATGGCCTAAAATAGATATTCTGGTTTCCACCTTCAATTTGTTTTCGATATATTTGCTTACTTCCAAGGCGCTTCCAGCCCCTTCAGCCACCAAAATGATATTGTGCAGCTTGCCGCGGGCTCTGCCTCTTTCTATTTTCGCAACCACATCCTCAAAATCAGGTGTCACCTCGGGGATCAAAATAGATTCGGCGCCACCTGCTATCCCTGCAACTAAGGCAATATTTCCGGCATGTCTGCCCATCACTTCAATGATGAAAATCCGCTCATGAGATGTAGCAGTATCCCGGATTTTATTAATTGCATCCAACACTGTGTTTACAGCAGTATCGAAACCTATGGTATAATCAGTTCCTGGAATATCATTATCTATGGTGCCAGGAACCCCTACTACTATTACTCCAGTTCTATGCAGTTCCAATGCCCCCCGGAAAGAGCCATCCCCCCCTATTACCACCAAACCCTCCAAAGCAGCCTTTTTTATTTCATTCAGGGCAGTTATTCGTCCCTCAGAACTTCTAAATTCCTCGGACCTGGCTGTTCTAAGAATCGTCCCTCCCCGGTGAATAATGTCTCCAACACTGCTTAAAGAGAGGGGACGGAAATCCCCTTCGATGAGACCAGCAAAACCACGGTTAATACCAACAGGCTCCCATCCCCGGTAAATACTCATCCGAACTACGGCTCTAATCGCAGCATTCATTCCGGGAGCATCTCCCCCGCTTGTTAACACCCCTAATCTTGGCACAAGGCACCCTCCTAATTTGCTAATGCTCCGGAAAGGATTTCGTGGGCCTCTTCTGCCTCAGATTCCGGAACCAGTATTTCAAAAGCCCCCAATTCCCTAACGGAAAGAGAACTCGCAGCTCGCAGCATAACCAGCAAACCCTCGTTGCTCAGTACCCTTTTTAAAGTCTCGGCAATCGACTTATTTGGAGCTATATAGACAACAGTCCACATTCTACCCGCCCCCTAATCTGGGATATCACACCAGGACATGACCTATTTTTGGGCTGACCCCTGGCCATTTACTCACCCGATTCCAGCACCCCATGTTTAGAAAATATCTGGGCACGCCCTCTGATTTTCATGGCAGAAGTGTGCTCAGTAAACTGAAAAATCATAACTTCCCCTTTGTCCAATTTTTCCGAATGATGAAACTTGGTATCCTTTCCTCTTGTCAGTCCAATAATGGTCACTCCATTTTCCAGGGCCTTCAGCACTAAATACTCCCCATAAACAGGATTTTCCTGCACAAGCTTCCCCTCCTTTTTTTAAAACTTTCTCGACTCGGCATACTTTAGTGTCAAAGACCTTTCCACATTTTCCGGCACTAGTCCGCGGATACAACCGCCTAAAACAGCTACTTGTTTAATTATGCTGGAACTAAGGAAGGCGTATTCACTACAAGTCATTAAAAATACAGTTTCTACATTTTCCGAAAGCTTCTTGTTCATCATTGACAATTGGAACTCGTATTCAAAATCCGAAATTGCTCTGAGACCCCGCACAATGGCACAGGCACCTGACTTATGCACAAAATCTATTAACAGACCGTTAAACTTTTCAATTTTAATGTTGGAAATATCCCTGGTTGCATCAGCAAGAAAACCGACTCTCTCCTCAATATCAAATAAGGTGTTTTTGTAACTATCTTCTGCAACAGCCAGAATTATCAGATCAAATAGTTTGGTCGCCCGCGCTAAAATATCTAAATGACCATTTGTAACCGGATCAAATGTCCCAGGATAAACAGCTATACGCAAAAATCAGCCCCCCTTGGAAAATTTCACAAGGCTTATTTCCACCTGGGGAATAATATTCCTGCAAGGATCCTCATTTTTCTGCAACAGTAGATAATTTTCCTGGTGTGGAACTTACTTTTACAGTTCCCTCACCACTAATAGCAGTTATACTTGCAATCAAGCCCCTTGACAGGGCGACTTGATAGGAGACGCCTAACTCGATGGTCTTGCTGGTATGGGCAAAATGAAGTTTAACTCCTGTGTTTCCACGATGCCGCAAAAGAATATTTTTTATCGCTTCTAGCTCTTCTCGGCTGGTCCGATAAGGATCAAGACAAATTATTAACTCCATACTGCTTATATCCGGCAAAACCTGAATATCTTCCGCCACAATTCTCCACGTATCCTCCTGAACATTAACTCGTCCGGCAATGACCAGCAATCTGTCCTCAACCAAAAGATGAGCAAAATGATGAAATGTTTTTGGAAAGACCAGGATTTCCAAGTTTCCGCTGGTGTCCTCCAGAGTTAAATATGCCATCAGATCACCCTTTTTGGTCACATGCCGCCTGGCATGGGTTACAACTCCACCAACTCTAACTGCCGCTCCTTCCTGATAACGGCTGATTTCCTCCAGCTTGCAATCAGTAATCAGCTCCAGTATTGCGGAATATTGGTTGATGGGGTGACCGCTCACATAAAAGCCAAGCAATTCCTTTTCCATTGCCAGCACTTCACCTAGTTTATATTCCGGGATTGCCGGGACACTGATATTTTGGGCCGCTTCCACCTTAGAAAACAGGTCAAATAGAGATAGCTGCCCTTTGGCCCGGTCCTCCTGAGCTTTTTGCCCACTAGCCAAACAAATTTCAATTACAGCTAAAAGCTGTGCCCTATTATAACCAGTTGACATAAACGCACCGCTTTTGACAAGGCTTTCTATTACCCGCTTGTTAACCACATGCAGATCTACTCCTTGACAAAAATCCTCCAGGGAGCGAAAACGCCCTTTCTGCTCCCTTGCTTCAATAATAGAATTGATCGCGCCCCTGCCAACATTTTTTACCGCTGCTAATCCAAAACGGATTTTGTCGCCAACTACGGTAAAATTGGTCAAACTCTCATTCACATCTGGGGGTAAAACCTCAATGCCCATCCTCCGGCATTCTTCAATATGAACCTGCACTTTATCAGGATGATCCATTACACTAGTCAACAAGGCTGCAAAAAACTCGACCGGATAATGAGCCTTTAAATAGGCTGTCTGATAAGCTACCATAGCGTATGCGGCCGAATGAGACTTATTAAAACCGTAACCGGCAAAATGTTCCATTAAGTCAAAAATGTTTCCTGCAACTTGGGCCAGAACCCCTTTTGCCACCGCCCCTTTAATAAAGTTGTCCCTTTGGGCCATAATTATTTCAGGCTTTTTCTTACCCATAGCCCGACGCAAAAGATCGGCTTGTCCCAGAGAAAAACCAGCCAGGTCGCTGGCTATTCGCATGACCTGTTCCTGATAGAGAATAACACCATAGGTTTCTTCCAGTATTGGCTCCAGGACTGGGTGTAAATAGGTAATCTTGTTAACCCCATGCTTCCTTTGGATAAAGTCTTCTACCATTCCACTTCCCAAAGGACCAGGGCGATAGAGGGCAACCAGTGCAATTAAATCTTCAAACCGCTGGGGCTGCAAGTTTTTCAAAATACTGCGCATACCCGCGCTTTCAAGTTGGAATACCCCAATACTGTCGCCTTTGCTTAACATTTCATATACTGACCCATCGTTTAAGGGGACCCGTTCCATGTCCACTTGAACCATTTTTGATTGTCTGATCAGCTTTAATGTATCGCCAATAACCGTGAGAGTCCTTAAGCCTAAAATATCCATTTTCAATAACCCGATGTCTTCTACGGTCTGCATCGTGAACTGGGTAGCAACTCCGCCTTCGGACGTTTTTTGCAAAGGCAGGTAGTAAGTTAACGGCTCTTTCGAAATAACAACTCCCGCAGCATGGGTAGACGCATGCCTGGGACTGCCCTCCACTTCTTTGGCCAATCCCAGCAGGTGGTTTATTGTCTGGCTGCTTTCAAAAGCCTGTCTTAACTCCGGGCTAATCTCCAAAGCCCGCTGAATAGATATGCCTAATTCGTTAGGGATTAGTTTGGCAACCTTATCAACATCGGGCAGGGGCATATTTAAAACCCTGCCAACGTCCCTCACCGCAGCCTTTGCTGCCATGGTACCAAATGTGATTATCTGGGCAACATGAGCGCTCCCGTATTTTTGGGTAACATAGTCAATAATTTCTGATCTTCTTTCGAAACAAAAATCACTGTCGATATCGGGCATGGTTACTCGCTCAGGATTAAGAAAGCGTTCAAATAGCAATCCGTACTGCAGTGGATCGATGTTAGTGATGCCCAGGGTATAGGCTACCAGGCTCCCTGCCGCTGAACCCCGGCCGGGCCCCACAGGAATGTTTTGCATTCGAGCATAATTGATCAGATCCCACACAATCAGAAAATATCCTTCATATCCCATCTGCCGGATAACCTGCAATTCAAAATCCAGCCTGTTTTTTGCTGCTGGACTGGGTTTTTGATAGCGTTCCTGCAAACCGCGATAACATAAGTTCTGCAAGTAATCAAATGCTTCGTGGTATCCATCCGGCAGCCGGTAATTGGGCAAATGAAGTTGACCAAACCCTAGCTTAAGATTGCATTTCTCAGCAATCACCAGGGTATTGTCCAGTGCTTCTGGTATTTCCCCAAATAAATTAAGCATTTCATCTCTTGATTTTAAATAAAATTCTTCGGAAGGGAAGCGCAGTCGATTGCTGTCTTGCAAGGTTTTTCCAGTCTGGATGCAAAGCAAAACATCATGCACTTGGGCCTGCTCCCGGGATATGTAATGCACATCATTAGTTGCAACTAGCGGGATTCCCATTTGACGGGCCAAGTCAACAAGGGCCTTGTTGACTTTTTTCTGTTCCGGAATCTGATGGTCCTGCAATTCGAGAAAAAAATTTCCTCGATCAAAAATATCCAGGTACTCTCCTGTAAGTCGATAAGCTTTTTCCTGGCTTCCCTCCAACAAGGTTTCAGGGATTTCACCTGCCAGGCAGCCGGACAAACCGATCAAACCCTTGCTATACCGGGATAAAAGCTCCCGGTCCACCCTTGGCTTATAATAGAAGCCCTCCAGGGATGCCAAGGACACTAATTCCAATAAGTTCCTGTACCCTCTTTCATCCTGGGCCAATAAAACCAGGTGGCTGGACGACTCGTCCAACTGGGGACTTCGATCATGTCTAGTTCGCCGGGCAACATAGACTTCACAGCCGATAATAGGTTTTATACCATTCTTTTCGACATGCTTGTAGTGTTCAATGGCGCCGTACATTACTCCATGATCAGTAATTGCAATAGCAGGCGAATTTTGGGATGCTGCCGCCTTGGCTAAATCTTCAATCCTGCACGCCCCGTCAAGCAGGCTGAATTCTGTATGTACATGAAGGTGCACAAATTGCTTCATAAAGCCCCCTGAATAAGCAACAGTTTTATGCCTAATTCCACGAAACGCTATCAAAATCCTTTGCCCTGACCAATATTAAAAAATGCGCCGCAAAAGGCGCAAAATAAGGTTAGAAATCCTCCTGGTCTTCCGCTAGTTTTGGACTTCTCTTGCTTTTTCGTTCAATTTTGCTATTGAAATCATGGCCCGGGCCAATTTCCCTGGTATACTTATCCAATTCGGGCTGGCCGGCTATAGTTGCCATGAATGCAGAACCAATTTTCCCTTCAATAAACTGATCTCTTCCGGGATGACTCGTTTTTCCCCAGGAGTCAGCCTTTTCCTTTTGGAGGCCTCTAATTTTATAGCGCAATAAATACTCCCCTTTCAGTGGACCTTAATGTCATTACAGCGGGAGATATCCCTCCTCCCGCAGTCGCTTGGTCATTATTCCGCCAACGCGGCCAGTTTCAGCAGAACTCAAGCCGCCCCAACCTACTTTTTCAAGTTTTTCACCTAACCCAATTTCGTTGGCTATTTCCCATTTTAATTTTTCGATAGGATCATTTGTCTTGTCCCTTTTTGGTTTGTTCCGCCTTTTTTCGATTACATCGCCGGGCACCGTTCCACCTCCCTGAGTATTATGCCACCCGGGCCCAGGTTAATTCCTCTTTTCCGCCAAAAAATCTTCCACGATCTGTTTGGCAAAGGGACCGATATCGCCCGTCAAAAAAGCCTTCATAGTACCTGCCGCTACTCCACGGATTGCAGGAGACAGATAATTTTCGCTAATTCCCAGCATAGCCATTTGCTCCCTAATTCTGAGTACAGCGTAAATCGCTTCCCTGGCAGCCAAGACATTAATATCCCTGACTACTTCCTCCCGGTCAAACACAACCGTACCTGGTCCATTAAAAATTTCTGACACCTTTTTGCTTACAATTTCATTATCAGCCCAAACCACTACCACAGGTGTTTCCCCAGCCATTATCTCTGCCGCATGCCCAACAATCTTAGCTGCTGCAACATGGCATTTATCTTTAATCAGCAAGGCTAGCTCTTTGGTAGAAAAGGTAGTGGCGATGTTAACAAGGATATGCCCTGGTTTCAGGAATGGGCCAATATCATTTACGGCCTCTGGTATGGCAGCAGGAGGTAACGCCAGAATTATTACCTTGGCAGCGCATAAGGCACTTAAATCAATTGTTCGCGACGCACCGTAAAGTTGGACCTCTAAAGTTTTATTTTCTTCTTGATCATATGCCAGTACTTCATAATGTCGAGATAATCTGCTGGCCAAAGCCTGTCCCATACGGCCAAAGCCAAAAAAACCGATGGTAAGCATTAAAATAATTCCTCCTTGTTAGTTAAATAATATGTAATCTGATTCTACCACTATCCTGCTTCTTCATTAAAAAAAATAAACCTTCGTCAAAATACGAAAGTCTACTGCGAAAACTATCAAAATGGTCGGGATGACAGGATTTGAACCTGCGACCTCACGGTCCCGAACCGTGCGCTCTAGCCAAACTGAGCTACATCCCGAAGCAAACTTAATTATAAATGGTTAAATATATAAAGTCAAATGGAAAGATCATACGAAAAGGGGATTACCTGAGCCCCGGATAGCTATGTTGCCGCAGTGCCTCATAAATAACCACCGCCACGGCGTTGCTTAAGTTTAACGAGCGGGCCCCTTCCTTCATTGGTATTCTTAGCCAGTTCTCAGGGAAAGACCCCAAAATCTCCGGAGACAATCCTTTGGTTTCGCTGCCAAAGACCAGAAAATCATTTGGCTGATAAGCAATGTCGGCATAGCTCATCTTCGCCTTGGCGCAAAAAAACAAGAGCCTCCTCCCCGGGTTTGCCGATAAGAATTCTGGAAAACTGTTATAAACGTGAACAGGTACCAGGTGCCAGTAGTCTAGCCCGGCTCTTTTAAGATAACGGTCGTCGATCGAAAAACCTAGCGGTCCAACCAGGTGTAAATGACTTGCTGTTGCTGCACAGGTGCGGGCGATATTACCTGTATTCGGAGGTATTTCAGGCTCTACTAAGACAATGTGCATTGATTTCCTCCCAAAAATCATCCAGGGCATTTTTAAAGAAGTTCTATTGAATAATCAATGATTTCCATAGTTCCCTTATATTCCAAATAACTGATGATCCTTGTTAAAATCTGGTTAGCAAGGACGGTATCCTGCGAGACAACAGCAATTCCTAAAGTAGCACGCTGCCATTGGTCCAGGTTTCCAATTTCTGCAATACTGACATTAAAGTTGTTCTTGATTTGGTCAATGGCGCTTTTTATTACCCGCCTTTTATCCTTTAATGATTGACTGTCTCCGATATAGACTTCTAAAACACAGGTCCCAACAATCACAATTTCTCCCCGCCCCGCCGTAATAAAAAAATAGACAAAGCCAGCATAGCGGCACCTTCTATACGCAAGCTGGCTCCGGATACAGCTCGCCTGTTTCAAATCTTTCCAGCCGCATCACATCCACGTTCACAAAAGGTTCTTTCTCCAAAATTATTTCTGACATCACCTGGCCTACAACCGGTCCCAGCTGAAGCCCATGGCCACTCCAGCCGATATCCAGATAGAACCCCTCCACCTTTGGGGTAGCTCCTAAAATAGCCTGGTAATCCGGTGTAATATCATATAAACCTGTCCACTGGCGCACAACGCTGACATCCTTCAAAGCAGGCAAGTGATAAGTAATTTTTTTAGCGACATCCTCCAGGAACTGCCAAGTAGCATTATAATTGAACTCCTTGACTTCGTGCAGGGGGTCTCCCACACCCATTAACAAACTGCCGTGAGGAGTCTGTTTAAAATATGTCCCATGCTGGAACGAGATAACCATTGGATTCAAGAACTCCTCCAAAGGCTCTGTAACCAGAATTTGATGCCGCTCGGGATAAAGGGGTATATCGAGGCCCACCATTTTGCCGATCACAGCGCCGTACGGGCCGGCCGCATTGACTATTTTTGCGCAGCTGATCTCGCCCCGGTTAGTTAGCACTCCTGTCACTTTGCTTCCTCGCATCTTGATGCCGGTGACTTCCGTAAAGGTGTTTATTTCAACACCCAGGCGGGCAGCAGCTTCAGCAAAGGCTTGAGTTACGTGGAAGGGGTTAACATGACCATCTTTATGACAATAGGATGCGCCAATAATACCATCCATATTTAAATGAGGGACAATCTCTTCTACCCCGTCGGGATCTAAAATCCGCGAGGGAATGCCTAGGCCTAAGCTGTGCTGCAGCAGTACATTGCGCCTTAACTGGTCCAGCGTAGGTTCGGAGTAAGCCAGCATCAAGTAACCGCCTTGTTTTAGCTCGATGCCTGGAGCATAATCCAAATCCTCGGCTAAAGTTTCCATCATGCGCACACTGGCAGTTGCCAGGCGAATATTTACCTCGGTGCCAAACTGGTGTCTAATTCCAGCAGCTGAACGCCCCGTACCGCCAGAGGCAAGAGTATCCTTTTCCAACAGTACCACTTCGCGACAGCCCTGGCGGGCCAAATGGTAAGCGATGGAACAACCGTGAACTCCACCGCCGATGATTACCACCTCTGCCGTTTTACGCATCCTCCTCACTCCTAATAGACCGCAAATTCCACACCTTCACATCTTAGGCGCCAGAAAGCGTCATTATTCCCTTTTTACCCATATCAATGTTTTAGACCCCTGCTTTTTTAATCCATTTTCTATTCTTGCCAATAACCAAGTGCCTTAACATTTGCCCCCATTGCTTTTTCCGGGAGCTGTTTCGCAAGGGCCTTTTCCAAACTTTCCGGTTTTACGCATCGGGTATGCTTCAAGACCAAACCTAAAGACAGGGAATTGATCAGCTTTTCTGAACCCAATCGGACCGACGTTACTGACAAAGGATAGCCCAGATCGTTCGCTCCTCTTTTACTGGTAACCCGATCGGAATCATAAACAATCAGGCATTCAGGTGAAACCCAGTTGTAGAACCGGTTGTAGGCATCCTGGGTCAATGCCAGCACAAAATCTGGCTCCTCGGCCTTGGGATAAAATATTTCGCCTTCATTGATCACAACTTCGGCGGAAGAAAAACCCCCGCGGGAAGCGATGCCATAACTCTGGGCCTGGGTTGCGTTTTTACCTTCAAAGACGGCGGCTGCCTCTGCCAAAGCAACGCCGGCAACGATCATTCCCTGACCGCCTTCACCTGCCAATACAATCTGCCACTTTTTTTTCATGTCTTCACCCCCAAACATTATTTAACCGTTGCCGTCAGTTCTTTATAGACGCTGAGATAATCGGGTTTATCGCGGTCCACAAGCTTCCCGATTACCATCACGTTCTCCTTTTCTTCTTCTGAGAGGGTCTGGTATTTTCCGGGGCTTACGGATACTTCCTTCAACCAGTTAAGCATGTTAACTGCCGACGGCATTCCATTATACCTGCCAAAATAGGTGGGACATGGGCTGGACACCTCAACGAGTGAAAAACCTTTCTTTGTAATTGCCTCCATGATCAGTTTTTGCATTTGCACTACGTGGTAGGTTGTGGAACGGGCAACATAATTTGCCCCGGCTGCCTTGGCCAGCTCGCAAATATCGAATCCTGGCTCGGCTGTGCCGTAAGGGGAAGTGGTAGTCACTTTGCGGATCGGGGTAGTGGAAGAATACTGGCCGCCGGTCATGCCGTAGTTGTAGTTATTGGCTACTATTGCTGTAATATCTACATTTCGCCTGGCAGTGTTGATAAAGTGGTTTCCGCCGATGGTAGTAGCATCGCCGTCTCCCATTAATGCGAGCACTGTCAGTTCGGGGTTGGCCAGCTTAATCCCGGTGGCAAAGGCTAAGGCTCGGCCATGGGTGCCGTGGCAGGCATGGGTCTTCATATAGTCATCGGTTTTGCCAAAACAACCGATACCGGTGGTCACTACCACTTTGTGGGGCGGAATGTTCAATTCTGCCAGGGCTTCTGCCAAAACACGGAGGATTACTCCATTGCCGCAGCCGGCGCACCACATCAGGGGCAGCTGATTATGGGCCAGGTAGTCGGAATATGTTAGTTTTTGAGACATTGGGCCACCTCCTCGATTATTGCCAATACTTGACCAGGCTTTATTGCTTCTCCGTCTACCCTGGAGAATGGATAAATCGGTAATTTGCCCCGGCAGACTTTTTCGATTTCCTGGTGAGCCTGGCCGAGGTTCATTTCCGGCACAACCAATGCCTTTGCTGTATCGCAAAGAGCCATAATTTCTTTGTCAGGGAAGGGCCACATGGTGATAATCTGCAAAAGGCCGGCTGAAATCCCTTTTTCCCATGCCTTGAAAACCGCCTGTTTTGCCGCACGGGCAGTAGCGCCATAGGCGATTACCATTATCTCTGCATTTTGCGGGCCAAAGGCTGCAACCTGAACTATCTCATCGCGGCCGCTGGCTATTTTTTGGTGCAGCCGGTGAATCAGGGCCTCTGCTATCTTGGGTGAATTGTTGGAGTACCCGGTCTCGTCATGGCAGGAGCTGCTGGCATGAACCAGGTACTCTTCGCCATAGGCTGCCATCAAGGGAATGCCGTCTGCCTCTGGTTTGTAGCATAAATACTCTGCGGGAGGGCAGGTGGGGACTTTGCGGCTGATGATCTCGATTTCTTCTGGGGATTTCAAAGTCACGTTCTCCCGGGTGTGGGCTACGATTTCATCGCTTAATACTACAACTGGAATGCGGTATTTTTCTGACAGGTTGAAGGCTTTGATGGTCAAATCGTAACACTCTTGCACAGAGGAGGGACACAGGGCAATTATCGGATGTTCCCCGTGGGTTCCCCATCTTACCTGCATGATATCGGCCTGCCCTGGCCTTGTCGCCAAGCCTGTGCTGGGGCCGGAACGCATGACGTTAATTATTACACATGGCACCTCAGCATATATAGCAAAACCCAGGTTTTCCTGCATTAAGGAGTACCCGGGGCCGCTGGTTGCTGTAAAGGACTTGACACCTGCCAAAGAAGCCCCTATCATAGCTGCAATGCTGCTGATTTCGTCTTCCATCTGGATATATACTCCATCATACTTTGGCATCAGCCGGGAACATACTTCGGCAACTTCTGAAGATGGGGTGATGGGATAGCCGGCATAAAACTTAGCTCCTGCATCCAGAGCGGCTTGGGCACAGGCTACATTGCCCATGGTAAACATCACCTTATCGTTAGGCACTAGCTGACACCTCCAGTCTGATGGCAAAATCGGGACACCTTAATACGCATAGTTTACAATTAGTGCATTCTGCTAATTTTTCCGCCACTGGCCGCTCAAATTCATCTGTGGTAAAGACCTCGCGATTACAGAATGCGCTGCAAATGCCGCAACGCTTGCAGTAATCATAGTTAATTCTTATAGCCACCACTTTCTCCTTTTCCCCCACTTGCTCCTTCACTCCTTTTAATATTAATCCGGCATGTAATCACCAGGGGTTAACTAGCAGGTTCGCTGGCCTGAATTTCTTTAAGTTTCCGGTATAGGGTAGCCCTGCTGATGCCAAGGTATTGAGCGGCCCGCTCTTTCCCCCTGACTGAATAGCCAAATTTCTCCAAAGCGGCAAGTAAAGCTTCTTTCTCCAAACACTTCAGCTTGGCAAATTCTGCTTTTTCTACCTGCTCAGACTTGATGCTCTCTAAAATTTTTACGGGAAGGCTCTCTTTGGAAATCCACTCACCAGTCTCCATGCTCATGGCGTATTCCACAATGTTCTCCAATTCCCGCACATTGCCATGCCACTGATAACTATTTATAATATGAGATGCTTCTTGGGTCAGCCCGGCAATCCTCTTCCCCAGCTTTTGATTATAAACTTGTATAAAATAATTCATCAGCAGAGGAATATCTTCCACCCGTTCCCGCAGGGGAGGAATCGTAAGAGGAATAACGCTTAGGCGATAGTACAGATCTTCCCGGAACTCCCTTAAGGATAACATGGCTTCCAAGTTCCGATGAGTTGCAGCCACAATCCGGACATCTGTCCGGATTGTGGCTGTCCCCCCAACCCGCTCAATACATTTTTCTTCTAATACCCGCAGGATTTTAACCTGCAGGTGCAAGGGCATATCGCCTATTTCATCCAGGAAAAGGGTCCCGCTATTAGCCAGTTCAAACTTCCCTGGCTTGCCTCCCCGTTTGGCTCCCGTAAAAGCGCCTTCATCATAGCCAAACAATTCGCTCTCCAGAAGACTCTCTGGTATCGCCCCGCAGTTGATCGCAATAAAAGGGCCATTACGGCGAAAGCTGCCGGCATGAATGGCCCGGGCAAAAAGTTCCTTGCCCGTCCCGCTTTCCCCACGGATCAGAATTGTGGAATCAGTAGCAGCCGCTTTGCGAGCCCTTTCTTTAAGGTTTATCATCGACGGACTCAATGTAATAATCTCATCAAAAGTAAAGGTTTTTTGGTAACCGATAAACTTGGCCGCCATTTGGCGGACATCACTCATATTGCGAAGCGACATGGCCAAACCCTCAACATGTTCGCCTTTGCGAATCGGATTTATGGTTGTCCAAAGATGAAGTTTCCGCATTGACTTATTCCCAAAAATTTCTTTCTGCAGTGATACCGGCTTTTTGAAGAGTTCCTGCCAATCAAGATCTGGAAACAGTTCAGCCGCCGTCCGGCCTGCAGCCTCTTGCGGTGAAATCCCCAGCAGCCGGGAAGCCGCTGTGTTCAAATGAGTGATCTGTCCAACAGCATCGGTAGCAATAATTCCTTCCTCCACAGAATTTATTACCACCTGAAACTGTCTGGCCATTTTTTCCCTTTCCTCATTTACCTGCTGTTCCCGGATCAGGGCTGCCAGCAGAACGGCGATCTTGTCAATAAAATCCAACAGCCGGGTTTTATTAGCAAGCAAGGCTGTTCTTTGCTGCTCGTCTATAGCCGAAAGAGAAATACTCCCTACTACCCTGCCTTCAACCTTGATCGGATATGTAAGAACTGCTAAATACTTGCACTTGTTCAGGTTCTCGCATCCTTGACAGGCCGGAAATGTATCAGGGTTATCGGAAAGATAATAACGGCCAGATTTTAATAGTTGTTCGGTAAGGGTACCATGGCCGGAACCAAAAGTACGCGAGGCTTTGCCCCCTGCAGCAACGACCTTCAGTTCGTCATCAATGATAGTAATTCCAAATTCCAGCACAGCGGCTATGACATCCGCGACCTGCTGCACAAAGGCTGCAATTTTCCCCAATTGGCTCACGCCTTGCAGGCTCATATTTTTAGCCTCCCAAACAGCCTCTCCTTACGAACATTTTAACATGACAAAGGTAAAGCCGGTAGGTTAAGTTTTGACAAGCATTCATTTATTTCTATACAAAATACCTCATTTCCAAGGTGATACACCCAACCGGCACACTGTAAGGACCATGCAGCATTCCAGGGGGGCGGCAAGCATAAAAGCCTTCCATGAAGATTTGGTTGGAAGTCAGATCAACTAACCCGCCCTGCAGGATATACACTTCCTCCCAAAAATCATGCACTAGCCTCTCGGTTGTAACCATCCCCGGCGGGAACTTAAGCAGTCGCGTATAAGAACCAGTGTCCGGATCCTTGCTCAAGATCTTTTCCATCAGCCCCGGAGGAGCGCCCTGCACCTGTGTCCACGCCAAAGTATTTACATCGAATAATTCAAGTTCTGGCCTCGGCATAAAAATTCCTCCTTTAACTTCAAGCCAGTTATTACCCCTGGCCTTTTAACATCCTGTCCTGAAGGGGCGGAAACTCTCTCCTGGCCGCCGCTACCTGACTTATATCTATCTCAGCCTTTACAATACACTCCCTGTCACCGGCAGTAGCGAGCACCGTACCCCACGGGTCCACCACCGAACTGCGGCCCATAAATGGCCTGCCCCGGTTAACCCCGGCGCAATTGCTGGAGATCAAAAAGCATTGGTTCTCAAAGGCTCTGACCTGATTTAGCGCCACCCAGTGTTCCACCCGCGGATAGGGCCAAGCCGAGCAGACCAGGAAAACTTCTGCTCCCTTGTCAACCATAGAACGGAAAAGCTCAGGGAACCTTAAATCATAACAGGTGCTTAAACCCAACACTCCAAGCTCAGTTTCTACGGTTACCACATGAAAACCGGGTCTTAGCAGTTCTTTTTCCGCTGAATTATAGCCAAAAAGATGAATCTTGCGGTAGGAAGCAATAACCTCTCCCTTCGGGTTCAGTAAAACGCTGGTGTTGAAGAGCCCCTCTGCTGCTTTTTCCACCATGCTCCCTGCCAGAATATAAGCATTGTGCTGTTTGGCCTTTGCAGCTATCCGGCTGATAGTTGCCCCTGTTAAAGTTTCACTCCCTGCCTCATAATCCTCAAAGGAGAAATAGCCCACATGCCAAATTTCGGGCAGCAATATAAGTCTTGCTCCGGCACACTGGTCCAAAAGATTCTCGACCCTGGTCAGACGTTCAGCCCTGGTTTCCTGATCTGTAATAGCCACCTGCAAAGAAGCTACCTTATACATATTTCACCTCCTCTTTATAATCATTTTGCGAATAATCTTCTCGCAATGAGAATATCTGTTCATTCTGAGAACTCAATTGAAGTTTCCCAGAAAAATTGCTCCGCTGCCTGTTATTTCAATGGCATAATTAGGACAAAGGGCCGCGCACAAACCGCAACCATCACAGGCTTCTGCGGCGATCAAAGCTTTTTTCCTGTTGCCCTCAACAGAATCCAGGCTAACCGCATCATAAAAACACCAATTAAGGCATAACCCGCAGCCAACACACCTCTCCGGCAAGACCCTGGACACGGCCCGACTTTCTCTGTCCACCGCATCCCATGTTTTTATTTGCGGGAGGGTAATGCCTCTCATTTCTGCAATTGAAAAATAGCCTTTGGCCTCCATAAAGGAGCGGAGACCCTCTACAAAGTCACCAATAATGCCAAAACCCTTTTTGCCATACATTATAGCTGTACAGGTTTGCACTGTGGTTGCCCCGCACATAATGGCCTTGACGACATCTTCCCACGTCCAAATCCCGTTTGTAGCCGAAATAGGGATATCGATCTCCCTGGCAATCTTCGCAATCCATTTCAATGCGATGGGCCGCATCCAAGGCCCTCCTACTCCCGCAAAAGTCGAGTGAAGTAAAGGCCTGCCACTATCAACGTCAATATCCAGGGCGGGAAATCTGTTGATTGCAGTAACCCCGCCTGCACCAGCCTGCTGCACCCGCCGGGCAACTGCCACAGGGTCCACAGCCTCTGCCGTCAATTTAACAAAAACCGGAACAGAAACCGAATTAACCACCAGCTGGGTCACCTTGGCCGCAGCTTCGGGGTCAGAGCCCAGTTCCTGCCCGCTCTTATAGCCCAAGTCCCGCGGATGGGGACAGCCAAAGTTAAGTTCCAGCATATCCGATCCCGCGCCTTCCACCATTTGCGCCAGTTCCACCCAGTTATCAGTGGTGCTGCCAGAAATGCTTCCAATCAACACAACTCCGTGATCAAGGCAATATTTCTTTGCTAACTTTAATTCATTGATCCATTCGGCAGGAGTATAGGTTGCCAGAAACTCACAAGAATAATTAGAAAAGGTATGGGGCCAGCCTTTTTTATGCAGCACCGTGAACCGGGGAGAAACATACTTTTGCAGTTTTGGTTCAAAGGTAACGGTTTTGGCAATCACGCCTCCCGCCCCAGCCTCGCAACACTTCAACATATACCTGGCATCTTTGCTCGGGGTAGCGGAAGCAACAACAATTGGATTCTTAAATCTTACTCCTAGCAAATCAAAGCCCAAATCCGTTCTCAAAACCATCCCTCCAACCTTCAATCTTTCCTGCCATAGAAAACTCAGCTGTCTAACACAGTGATAAGCAAGAACCATACCCGGCGAAAATCATGACCGGCCAGCTCAAGAATTGAGCCACTATTCTCATTATGATAAATATTTTCTCAAGTCCCCTGGCCGCCTGAGAAATATTTGAGAAGCTGATATCTTCCATAGATGGTCTCACCCTTGCTAACTACATATCTGAATGCTTCAACGCTTTGGTCCGGTCATTGGTACAGAAATTGCATGCAGATAATTTGCCACGACTTTATATACAACCCCAGACCGTTCAGCCGCAGAAAAACCTCAATAAAGAACGGAGGTGATATTCTCAAAAGACAGAAATTTTTGTATTAGGAAATCTTTTGAAAATGCTGACAAAAACTACAAGGAGGTTTGCGCATGAATCCACTTCTATGGTTAGTCGGAAGCTATGCCATCCTGATCGGTGGTCACTACATGGCGAAAAGGCCCATTGAAGCCCTTTGGCCTCCCGATCCCAACCGCACAACGCCTGCCGTGGAAATTAACAACAGGGACTTCTCTCCTAATCCCCCTGCCATCGTTTTTGGCCATTATTACATGTCTATTGCGGGTTTGTCCCCGGTGCTTTCCGCCATCGCAGGCCTTTACTGGGGCTGGCTGCCGGCCTTGATCTGGATGCTGGTTGGTGTTATTATCCTGGGAGCCACAACCGAGTATATTACCATGATGGGTTCTTTAAGAAACAAGGGCAGCTCCTTTGGCGAAATTACCACCCTTGCAGTGGGTAAAGCCAGTGGCATTTATTTAACCATTATGCTCTGGTTCTTGGGAGTTTTGGTCTTCTCCATTTTCTCTGTCACCATGTCCAGAACCCTGATTGCCACGCCAATGGCCACCATCCCTACTATTGCCCTAACCTTCATCGCCGTTGGTTTCGGGCACATCAGAAGAAACATGGGTGTGAGCCTTTTGCCCGCCACCCTAATCGCCCTGGCCATCTGGTCAGTCTTCATCTACATCGGCATTCTATATCCGGTTAAGTTTTCCTTCAACACTTGGATGACAATCCTCGTTATTTACACCCTGCTTACCGCCTATTTGCCTATCTGGCTCATCCTGGCACCCCGGGACTACTTGAATGCCGGCGTGCTGGTAGCAGGTTTGGCTATCGCCACTATTGCCCTGATTATCGGCAATCCCAAGTTCACCATGCCCATGTGGGTCGGTTGGGAGACAGCCCGCGGCGCCCTGTACCCTGCTATTTTCGCCACCATTACCTGCGGCGCCATTAACTGCGCCCATTCCCTGATTACCGCCGGAACGGCGTCCCGGATGGTAGAGAATGAAAAGCACGCCTATCCCATTGTGAGCGCTGGCACCAAAGGCGAAACCGTAATGGCCCTGGTGGCTATCGCCCTGATTGCAAGTGTTCACAATTACCAGGCCTTCACCACAGAGGTTGTTAAAAACATCGGCGCTGCCTTCTCCACAGCCTATGGCACCGCCATGGGTTATATTGGGCTATCACCGGAAGTAGGCGCTGTTCTCGGGGCCCTTACCCTGTCAGGATTTATCATTACCACCATGGACTCCTATGCTAGAGCCGGCAGGTACTGCCTGGAAGAATTGGCCCGCTCGGTCCCAGCCTTCAAGGCGATTAAATTCGATGTGCCGGTTGTATCGACCCTGGTCACTGTCGGCGTCGGCGTTTTGATCGCTTTGAAAACACCCTTCATGCAGATCTGGACCGCCTATGCCCTCCTTTCCCTGACCTTTGCAGTTTACCCCTATTCCATTGCCATTGTGAACCGGGTCAAAGAAGGCAAACCCTTTAATGGACATTTCATTGGCTGGGTTGTTGTCCCATTCGCCTTTATGGCTACTACCGGCGCTGTAGCTCTGTTGTACTTCATTCAAAGGTTCATCGCGAACAACCAAACAATCCCCCTGGTGGTGTCCTCTTTCCTGGTTGTCCTTTTTGTGCTGAGCTTGCTCCAGCTTTACACCAGAATAAAATTCCTTCTGGATCAAAGAAAAACAAGCGGCATTTCCACCTCTGCCTGAACATTTATCCGCCGGCCAAGCCGGCGTTTTTTTATTTTTGCAGGCATAAAAAAGTTATACCCTCTCCTGAATATGATAAACTCAGGCATAGAAATTGAATGGAATAATTTTAGCTAATCTGCTCTTGGGAGGTGATGCCGATGGCCTTTCCGGTTTACTTGGCGCCATCCAGCCTGGACCAGGTGTATGAAATCCTTTTAGCCAATCCGGGAGCAAAAGTCCTTGCTGGCGGCACTGATTTATTGCTTGCTGTTAAAAGAAACAGGTCTCATCCAACCCATCTGGTTGACCTGGCCAGAATACCCGGGCTGGACTTGATTTTTGAGGAAAGCCACCAGGTCCGCATCGGCTCAATGGTAAAAATCAATCATCTGCTCAATCACCCAGCTATCAGAAAAAACTTTCCCTCCCTAGCTTTAGCAGCTAAATCTTTAGGCAGCTGGCAGATCCGCAACACAGCAACCATCGGGGGGAATCTGTGCAACGCCGCGCCCTCGGCGGAACTGGCACCAGCACTTTTAACCCTGCAAGCAGCAGCTATTATAACAGGTTCGACCGGAAAAAGAGAGCTAGCAATCGACTCCTTCTTTCAGGGGCCAGGGCAGTGTGACCTAGCTCCTGGCGAAATCCTCCGGGAAATCCAGATTCCCTTTCCGCCGGCTAACTGCAAGACAACCTACCTCAAGCACAGCCTGCGGCAAACCATGGATTTATCTCTGGCGAGTGTTGCGTTACTTTTAGCTGAGAAGGATGGAGTGATCACGGCTTGCAAGTTGGCTTTAGGAGCAGTAGCACCTGTCCCTATGCGAGCCCAGGAAGCGGAGGGGATTGTTGCCGGATGCCCCCTAACCCCGGAGAAGATTGAGTTAGCCGCTGAAATAGCAGCATCGGAATGCCAACCGATAACCGACATCAGAGCCACCGCCGGTTACCGGCGCCACATGGTTAAAGCGCTGGTTTGCCAGGCTTTAAGTTCATGGGCAGAAGGATGGTCTAAATGAAAAAAATGCCAATTACTTTAATAATTAACGGGGATAGCTACGACCTTTTAGTTCCTGCTCACAGGACCCTCTTAGACGCTTTAAGGGAAGACATCGGCCTGACAGGAGCCAAAAAGGGCTGCGGAGAAGGGGAATGCGGTGCCTGCACAGTGCTGCTTGACGGACAGCCAGTTAATTCCTGCCTAATTCTGGCTGTTCAGGCAGCGGGGAAAATGATAACTACCATTGAAGGATTAGCCCGTGAAAATCGGCTCCATCCCCTCCAGGACGCCTTTGTTCAGCACGGCGCTATCCAGTGCGGCTTCTGTTCCCCCGGCTTTATTCTTACTGCAAAAGCCTTGCTAGACTCTAACCCTGCCCCGACGGAACAGGAAGTGCGGGAAGCTGTGGCTGGGAACCTGTGTCGCTGTACTGGCTATCAAAACATAATTGAAGCGATCCTGGCCGCAGCAAAAGAAATTGGGGGGGACGAGAAATGACTGAATATAAGATTATCGGCAAACCGGTTATCCCCACCGAAGCCTATTTAAAAGCAACCGGTCAGGCCCAATTCACCTGCGACATTAAACTGCCAGGCATGCTGTGGGGAAAAGTCCTGCGCAGCCCTCTGGCTCATGCCAAAATTCATTGTATCGATACGTCCAAAGCCATGAAAATGCCTGGGGTTAAAGCCGTTGTTACCTTTAAGGATACTCCGGGACACCATTTTGGCACGGGGATTATTGATGACTGGACAATCTTTGCCCGGGATAAAGTGCGCTTTGCAGGAGACGAAGTAGCGGCGGTGGCTGCGGTTGATGAGGACACGGCTGCGGAAGCCATAAGCTTGATCAGGGTTGATTATGAAGAACTGCCTGCCGTTATTGACATGGAACAGGCCTTACTCCCTGAGGCTCCCTTGGTGCATCAGCACGCACCAGGCAATCTGGCCAACAGGTTTTTTGTGGAACGGGGCAACATTGAACAGGCCTTTAAGGAAGCTGACTTTCTAGTGGAAGACACCTTTACCACCACCCAGGTTTACCAGGCTTACCTGGAACCAATGAATGCAGTGGCTGATGCCCAAAACGGCAAAATTACCCTGTGGGCCTCAACTCAAGTCCCCTCCAAACTGCGCCTGACATATGCCAGGGCATTGAACATTCCCATGCAGAATATCAGGGTGATCAAACCTTTTGTGGGTGGCGGCTTTGGGGCCAAGTTCGAAAACATGGTGGACCTGGCCGCAATAGTACTGAGCCAAAAATCCAACCGGCCAGTAAAAATCGTTAATACCAGGGAAGAAGATTTTATCGCAGGCAACCCGCGAGTGCCCATGAAGATTTGGGTAAAGCTCGGCCTGAAAAAAGACGGGAGCATCTTGGCCAAAGAAGTGCGCATAATTGCTGGCAACGGCGCCAGGACCGTTTACGGCCCCCCCATTATGGCTACCGCCTGCTACCGGATCGATTCCCTGTACAGAATTCATAATCTGCGCACGGAAGGATTGCTTGCCTACACCAATACCGTCCCAACCGGGTGTTTCCGGGGATTCGGCAATGCCCAAATGACCTTTGCCCTGGAGAGCCTCTTAGACCGGGCAGCCTGCGAAATGGGACTTGATCCGGCAGAAGTGAGATTAGTTAACGTTGTCCAGTCCGGGGATGTTTCCGCTCATGGCTGGCAGATTTCCCGTTCCGGATTAAAGGATTGCATCATTAAAGCAATCGCAGCCTCCGGCTGGTCAGCTAAGCGGCTTTCTCCTAAAGAAGGGATCATTAAAAAAGGAATTGGTTTAGCCTGCTGCAACCATGTGTCCGGAAACCGGCCTTTCTTCCGGCCCTTCGATGGATCGGCCGCAATTATCAGGATCGGGGAAGACGGGAAGGTCTTCCTGATCCATGGTGAAGCAGATATTGGCCAGGGGCAGGACACCGTGTTTGCTCAGATCGCTGCCGAAACCCTGGGGGTCCCATTGCAAGACATAACCGTTGCTGAGGTGGATACCCAAATCAGTCCTTTTGGCCTGGGCTCATTTGCTACCAGAGGAACCGTTATGGGAGGAAATGGTATTATCGTTGCCTGCCGGCAGGCAAGACAAATGATTTTGGACACTGCGGCAGCTATGCTGACTGAACCGGCCGATAACTTGGATATCAATGAGGGAAAAATTTCAATTAAGGATCAGCCTAAACAGCAGATTACAGTTGCGGAGGTAACCAGGCACTACATGTTCTCCCACGGGGGAGCCCCAATGGTTGCTGTGGGTTATTATGTGCCAGATACAGTATTGCCGGATGACAAGAGATACGGCAATATTTCCCCTGTTTATCCCTTTGGCTGCCAGATTGCAGAGGTGGAAGTAAACACAGTGACCGGACAGGTACGGGTAACCGGCTTCTGGGCGGCTCATGACGTGGGAAGAGTGATAAATTCGTTAACTCTCCCCGGCCAGGTACACGGCGGTGCAGCGACCGGAATCGGCTGGGCATTGAGCGAGAATATGATCTATGACAACAAGGGTCATATCCAAAACCCTGGTTTTCTTGACTACCGTATTCCCGGCAGTTTGGACTTACCAGCCCGGTTTCACACCATTTTTATTGAATCAGATGACCCCAAGGGGCCATACGGGGCTAAGGGAATTGGTGAACCTGCCTTGAACCCCACGGCTGCAGCCGTTGCCAATGCAGTCTATAACGCTGTAGGAGTGAGGATTACTAAACTTCCTCTTACTCCCGAAAAAATACTGGCAGGCCTAACCAAAAAGTACCGACAGGAGACAGGAGGGACGATTGCCTAAACCGATTGCTGATTGAAGTTAGAATAACGGCACCACTTTTGGAGTTGACAGGTTTTGCACTTGGGTCTTCTGGCATGGCATACCTGTCTGCCATGGGAAATTAACCAGTGATGAAATTGTGCCCACTTATCCTCAGGCACCTGAGCACACAATTCCTGTTCTGCTTTAAGGGGGTCCTTGGTATTGGCCAATCCCAGCCTGTTTGCTACTCTTAGTACATGTGTGTCAACAGCCAGAGCTGGATAGCCAAAAGCATTGCTCAATACAACATTAGCTGTCTTCCTGCCTACTCCCGGCAATTTAATTAACTCCTCCATCCTGCCGGGCACTTTACCGTTATGCTTCTCGACCAGCAGTTTAGCCGTTTTAATCAGGTAATTGCTTTTATTCTTATATAACCCGCATCCCTTAATATGCTCCGCCAGAACCTCCGGCTCTGCACCGGCCAGGGCATGGGGTGCAGGATACCTTTGAAATAGTCTGTGCGTAATCAGATTGACCTGTCGATCGGTTGACTGGGCGCTAAGTATTGTCGCCACCAAAAGTTCGTAGGGGTTACGAAAGATCAAGGCGGTTTTTGCTTCCGGATAGGCTTTGGACAATGCATCCAGGATTTGATTAACCTGTTCTGAATACATATTATTCTTCCTTCCATAATAATCGGGGGCAGCAATCTCTTACTGCCCGTGTCATGATTAATTAGTTTTATTATATTTGATATCTGGCTGCCGGAAAAGTTGCTGCTTGAATAGGTTGTTGCTTCTTTGGATACTCTGTTAGCGGAGGTGAATTGAATATGAAGCATCCTTGTTTTTTAGCCGCGTGCAAGTGGCACGGCGGGGATGGGGATTGAATCAGGCCCGATTTTGCTGAGGTCAGCAAATCTACTCTGCCGGACTTTTCCGAAAAGCAAAAAAAATGTTTCCATGCACGGAACTAGCTGTTAAATAATTGGGAGAGCCTTTGCTCTCCTTAATTATACTATTCTTAACCCCGGCAGCTAGCGAAGAAGCCTGCGTTCCTTCTCCCTCTGCTTCTGCCGCCGCTTATCTCTTAATTTCATTACCACTGCGACACATAACCCGCCGCCAACTACCAGAATACCTGACCATAGAATTCCTAAATATTTCGCCAGCAAGACTGTGACCAGAGAACCAATAATTAAACCAGCCCAGAAGCTGTACACACCGACTTCGCGCTGTTCTGTATATTTCCAAGCCACCTCTATCACCTGCCTTTACCTTGCCTTTATTAAGATTGGTGCTATATCATATTCGAACTGCAAAGCTTATAGGCAATACTATCTATCAAGAAAATGATGGAATTATTTTGTCACCAAAGCATTTTCATGTTAAAGTATAGTAGAATTTCTTTTTCTCAGGAGTATTGTTATGCAGTTCATTAGAATTCCGGAACACACCATGTGCCTGATTACCGCCTCAGCCATGTGGGATGGGATCAACACCAGCGAACTGGTGTGTCAGCCTGCCCTATTCATTGCCGACTGCCGGGTAAAAAAAATTAGCTCTTTGTTTCATGAGAGACAGGCTAGAGAATACCCGGAGTTCAAGCATATTCACTTTCCTAACCTGACCCTTCTACCGGGCCTGGTTGACGCTCATGTTCATCTGGCCTTAGACGGGACTTCTGCAGGCAAGGAAAAATGGCATGACCTCTCAGCCATGGCTGAATTGGTTGATCAGAATCTGCGCCAATCTATCAGCTCTGGAGTTTTAGCGGTACGGGATGCCGGAGACCGCCTTGGGATTGCATTATCGGTCAAGCAAAAAAAAATAGGAGTTAGCCCCGACATCCCGCTGATAAAAGCTTCTGGTCCTGCTATCACGCGTTTAAACGGCTATGGGCAGTTCCTGGGAGCAGGTCTTGGGGATGTGATCGGTATTAGTGAAGCAATAACCGCCCTAAGGATAGCAGGAGCAGACCAAATAAAAGTTTTGGCCTCGGGGATAGTCAGCATGAACTGTTTTGGCAAGGTTGGCGGCCCGCATTTCAGCAAAGAGGAATTCCATCTGATAGCTGAAGCGGCAAGGGAAAACGGCCTGCCGCTCATGGTTCATGCTAATTCTGAGCCGACAATCAGCAATGTTATTTCAGCCGGGGTTAAATCAATCGAACACGGGTATTTTATTAATCTCTCCAGCCTTAATCAAATGGCGGAAACAAAAACGGCCTGGGTACCAACCGTATTCCCTGTGGCGGCCATGATCAATGCCCCGGAGGCGGATCCTGCCGTTGTGGAAAAAACCTATCGGCGTCATTTAAAAATGATTTCACTCGCGCAAAAAATAGGGGTGAAATTAGCTGTTGGGACTGACGCAGGCTCTCCTGGGGTTTATCACGGCAGATCATACATAGAAGAACTGAGGCTTTGGGCTAAAGCCGGGATGCCCCTCCCCGACATTTTAAAAGCAGCTACAGCCACAGGCGCCATGGTCTTAGGGCTAGATCAGTCGATAGGGACGATCCAGGTTGGCAAGCGACCAGCGTTAATAGGAGTACAAGGTAATCCGCTGGAAACAATCGAAACCCTGGCAGACATAAAAGCGGTGTTGCTGCCCCAGGATTACCAGGCAGACTCCCACGCCGACTATGGCGGCACCATCAGAGGAGCAAAATAGTACTGAGTACTTTAATACATTAACTGAAGACTGGTTGGAGGAAATCAGATGGAGGAATTAAGCCTGTACAAAAACGCAAAACGATTAATTATCTACCGCAGCGTTTTAGAAGACCCGGCCTGTTGCACAATCCTTAAATTGTTAAAAATGCTGGATGAAGAAGAGAAGGATGCTGCTCTTGTGGTAGATACTTACCACCGCTTAGTAGCTAACCTGGCCACAATTGCCGAAAATTATTCCCACCAGATCGGCGATACATGGCAAAACCATCTACTAAACCTAATCCTATGGGATGAAAACCCATTTTCCCGCCAAGTCCAATCCATGCCTCCGGAAGAAATGGGACAAGACCTGGTTTTTGCTGTGCGCTCGGATCTAGTTATCCTGCAAGGTTTGCACCAGCTTGGCTCAGGGTTTATTATGAATGCAATAAAAAAATGGTTTGAAGCAAAAGGTATTGCCGAATGGGGGAACCCCTTAACATGGCCCTCTTTCCGGCAACTTTCCCTATCCGGCCCCGGCAACAGCTCGAGCGCTTTTTGGCTGCTGAAACAAACCTTCGCTTCGACCAGGGATTGGCAAACCTGCCTTCCATATCTGGCAGATTTTCATCAACAGCATGGCAGCGGCTTGGTATGCCGCTTTAATGCTTTAAGTTGGAGGCCTGCCCCAGGCCATGACCCGTTACAAGGCATTCCCGAGCCGGACCCCATTACCTTCGAGAACCTGTTCGGCTATGATAAAGAACGGGAGGAAATTCTTAAAAATACAGAGTATTTTCTTCAGGGTCTTCCGGCCAACAATATCTTGCTGTATGGTGACCGGGGGACAGGGAAATCCTCGACCGTCAAAGCCCTTTTAAACAGGTTTAGCCATCAAGGGCTCAGGCTGATTGAAATAAACAAACAGCAGATGGGTGACATACCCCAAATATACAGCTATCTTAAAAAAAGATCCCAGAGGTTTATTCTGTTTATCGATGATCTCTCCTTCGAGGAGAATGAAACCTTCTATAAAGACTTAAAGGCAATCTTAGAAGGTGGACTTGAACATCGCCCGGCTAATGTTCTTTTTTATGCCACCTCCAACCGGCGGCACCTGGTGCGGGAATACTTCAGCGACAGGGAAGGCCTTGCCGGCAACCAGGAAGTGCGGGCCAGAGATACCCTGGAAGAAAAACTTTCTTTAGCGGACCGCTTTGGCATCACCATAATCTTCCCCACTCCTGGGGAAACCGAATACCTTGCTATTGTTCAGGGACTGGCAGACCAAGCTGGCCTCGTAATTGATCAGGTTCAATTACGAAGAAAAGCCATTCAGTGGGCTTTATGGCATAACGGCAGGTCAGGGCGGACAGCCCGGCAGTTTGTCAACAATTTAATCAGCAGCAGTAGGGCGGAAAATTAAGCAGGGTTTGTTACCTGTCATAACATCTTTTTTATCTGGCGGATATAAGAAAGGAGCCCCAAACTAAGGGCTCCTCTGTTATTTCCATTCTCTTTTGGCTGCCGAATTCCCTGGCGACCGGCCTATTTTTTCCATACTATGGCGTCGGCTACCACCTCGCAAAGATTTTTTATCTCGGCTTTAATACCATAGTGGCGGCATATTTCTTTTAATTGGTCTAGGCAGTTATGACACGATGTAGCAACAATTTTCGCTCCGGTAGCGGCTATTTGGTCAGCCTTTACCTTGCCGGACTTGATCCGGCGGCTGGCATACTCAGTCATGGAAAGGGCTCCGCCGCCTCCGCCGCAACAGAAGTTGTGGATTCCGGATGGGGTCATCTCCCGGAAGTCAGTTACACAATGCTGCAAGATATATCGCGGCTCCCGGTAAATACCGCCGTTGCGGGCCTGATTGCAGGGGTCATGATAGGTTACCGGATCTTTATTTAAGCTCGGGTCTAAATTCAGGCGTCCATTTGCGATGTAATCAGCCATCACTTCGACGAAACCGCGGACCTTAAAGTTAGTGTAAGTTTTACCCAGCCAGTTTTCGCTTTCCCAACGGAAGGCTCTGTAACCATGGCCACACTCCGCCATAAATATTTCCTGGACCCCCAGGGACTCGGCAGCTTTAGCGAGGCTGTCGGCAATTTTTTTGGCACCGGCGTCGTCACCGTTAAAAAGGGCATAATTTGTAACATCCCAGCTGTCTGTGCTGATGGTCCAGTCCTCTCCTGCAGCATACATAACTTTAGCTGCCGCCAGGATCGTCAGGGGATAAAACTTGGGCTCACGGGGGTTTAAGGTATATATAGCTCTGGCGCCTTTTTTATTGATCGGTATCTTGGCGTTGGGATCGCCGGTATCGGCCTGCAGTTGTTCTTCCATCCACTCTAAGGTATCAACTAATTCTGCTGTTTCTATCCCCATATTGTTACCGGAGGACAAATGAACATCCACAGTCGCCTGCAGACCCTTGGGAGTACGCCCCATGCTATTTAATATGGCTCTCGTGTTTCTCATAATCATGCCCATATCAATGCCCATGGCACAGTTTACAGAGCAGCGGCGGCACATTGTACAGGAACCAAATGCCTGGTCAACCAATTTATCGATATGTTCAGGATCGACATCTACTGCCCCAACCCAACCTGGCACAAGTTTCCCAAGCCAGTCATATTTACGCTTATAAACCTTGCGAATTTGATCTGCCTTATAGGCAGGCACCATTTCTGGATCGCCCGAGGCAAGATAGTAATGACAGGATTCATTACAAAGACCGCAATGAGCACAAACTGCCAGGTTAGCCGCCAGTTGGCGGGTCAGCCTTTTATCTAATTGTTCAACCACCTGGTTAGCTTCTGGTTTCGGGCTAACCGGCGCTGGCTTATTTACTTCTGGTTTAATTTCAGACATTTTTGTTTACCTCCCCTTAACCGATTACGCCCCGGCGGCCAAAATGGGCGCCAAAATAATATCTTGTGAAAGGCCAATACAGATAGTGAGAAATTTTACTGGTTGGCACATATATCAGCAGGCCTGTGGTAATAAACATGAAAGCAACCAACGCGGTAATGTTGCCCAACAGAGCAACGGTAGCCACTGCTAACCACACGGTAACCATCAGTGAACTGAAATAGTCGTCCCAGGAACTGATTACCCGGATCTCAGGCTTGACAACTCGTTTTACAAAACGGCTCAGTGCCGCCAAACAGCCTAAAGCTGCAAAGATTGTAAAAATCTGCGTTATCGGAGCTACCATCAGGGCAGGAAAATAAGGAATTAAAAAACTAGCGGTAATTGCTGAACCAACCCCCAAATGTAAAAAGGCAAATTCAAACCAGCCAAAGGGTTTTGATTTTGAGCTTTCCATTCCCCATGGTGTAAAATTGGACATAAAGGACCTGCGAATACCCAGGTTCCGGTCCCCCTTAGGTGTTGAAAGATCCTTACCCAATCTCAAGCTTAACAACCAGCGCAGTTTGATAAAATACATGGACAAAAAAATAAATAAAACAATGGTCTTGATGGTAGCCAAATACTTAAACTCTTCTGGCAACATAAGTGTTGGACCCACAAACATCAACCTCCTTTAGACAAATGTCGGAAAAGACTGGCAAACTAAAAACATAACCCATTTTCTAAAATATCCTCTCAGGCAAAAGCAAAGCCCAATAACGCTTTTATTACACCCCCCTTAAAGTTAAAAAGACTTGCCTGCCGCTCAGAGAAAGTTAGAATTATCACAAGATATTGTAGTTCTACAAGAGCAGCTTATTTCCCTATTGCTATAATCATTTAATTATCAAATACTTTCAATAGGCGCTGGCAATGCCGCAGATGGCAAAACAATATTACCCTCCGGCTCTCTTATCATCAGAAGCTGAGGGAACGGGAGCATCTTTTGTGTTACGGATTTCCGCAGGAAGACTGTGAAAAATTTTAACCGCCCCGGCTATAATAGAATAAACGGCCACAACAATTAACAGAGCCTGCCATTCAGACAATCTAAATATTTTTTGCGTTAAGTCAAACCAGACACTGCCTCCCGCTAAACCGATGACAGCCGCTAAAATCAGTTTTAACTGGCTAATACCGGTTCTTCTGCTTAACATGCTCCCTGCCAAAGCTCCTGGAATAGCTCCAGCTACCAAGGCCAGTGCGGACAGAAACGGGATTTGGCCGGTGGCAAACTTTCCAATAAACCCTGCTACAGATGACATCAAGACTATTCCCAGGGAGCTGCCGATAGTTAGCCTGGTAGGGATATTAAAAAAATTAATCATCAGCGGAATCAGAACAAAAGCTCCGCCACCGCCAACCATCCCAATGCATAGCCCCACAATCACAGTAACTAAAACGGCAAAGAACTTGTTAAAATCTACCGGAAAGTCTGGCGGAACCTCCTGTTCATATTTCGGCAAAAGAATGGTGTAAAAAGAAAAAACAGCTAAAACCCCAAAAACTACCTTCAAGAAGTTGGCATCAACGAATTTCGAGATTATGCCACCTAATAATGCGCCTGCTACAATTGGGCCGCCAAACCAAAGGACAATGGATTGACTAACATAATGATGCCTGCGATGAACGTAAGCTCCGGCCAGCGAGGCAAACATAACCTGGACCATAACTATCCCGGCTACAGTCTTCATGTCTATTCCCGGCAGACCCAAAAAAGGTGGTACATATAAAACCAGCGGAATCATTATTACGGCCCCACCTATACCAAGAAGGCCTGAAATTGTTCCGCCAATTAATCCTAGCATAATTAATACAAGTGCCGGATCCAAAATAATTCCCCCTGAAAGGCGTTATTGATGAAACCATAACACTGCCCGTGACCACTGTCAACTCTGTAGGCAATGGGTCCAGCCGGGGCTTGGCAAAAGCTAGAGGAGCAATTCCCCCGTTCTTACCGCTCTTACTTAGAGCCATTTATGTAAAGTGCGAAAAATTGTCTTTGAGATTCTGAATGTTCCGGTATTAACGGGAAAAAATAAATACAAGGGGGTGATTCAGAATGAAACCTACTACCACCAGTTGGATAGTAACTGGTTTGGGCGCAGCAGTCACAGGTGTGGGAGCAACTATGTTATCCGGTACAATGCTGGGAGCGGGAGTTGTTGGGTTTGGCCTTGCCCATGTAGCTTTGGGAGTATTGGATATGGTACGGCCTTCCATTAAAAGATAAGAGAATAGGAAAAAGGTAAATTGCACTAATGCGTTAATCTGCGCTGGATATGTTTCCAGCGCCTTTTTCTTTTTGGCAACAACAAAATAAATGGAAGGAAATAAATCCCTCCAAAATAATCCTTCTATTCTTGTCTTGCGAGCAACTAAATTATCTTTTCCAAACATCCTGCACCCTGGTGACCCAGATCATGATTAACACCTAATCTTCACCAAGGAGTTCTTCCTGGTAAGCTGTTTCCTCTTCAATATCTGCAGTTGCAAAAATTCTATTCACAAGAGCCACAATTAATCCGTAGGCAACATAGCTAACCATAACGATCAGAGCAAATAATTCACGGTAGAGTAAAGCTGCTGCTAATGAAAGGAGAGCAAAAAAACTAATATAAACTGTGTTCTGCCGCTTCAAGGCTTCTTTGAATTTGGGATACGGTATTGAACTAACCATCAAGAGTGATAAAACCAGCACGAAAAACAGTACCGTACCGCTATTAAGTCTCTCTCCGTACAGGATTATTGCAGCGACTGTCCCACCGGCAATAGTAATAGGCAATCCCTTAAACTGGCCGCCAGGAGGCAGCACATTAAACCTGGCCAGCCTGAGCACTCCACAGGCACAAAAAACGCTAGCAACGACAAACCCCAAAAGCCCAAGCTCCGACATGGCAGTCTTATAGGCTAATACAGCCGGAAGAACGCCAAATGAAACTACGTCTGCCAATGAATCCAGTTGCTTGCCAAACTCGTTGTTTGACTTTGTCAGGGTCGAAACTTTTCCGTCTAATCCGTCAGCAACAGCTGCAAACAATATGAGATGCGCACCCATAACCATGTTTCCTTCTATAATCATCACAAGTGCCAGCATTCCCAAAGCGAGGTTTAATAGTGTGAGGCTATTAGCCAAGTTTTTTATTACCCTAGTTTGTACTTTCAGCAATAACGGTCTCGCCGCCACGTACCTTATCTCCCTCCTTAACAGTCGGTTTCATATCCAGTGGAAAATAAACTTCCACACAGGATCCGAATTTTATTAAACCGAAGAGGTCACCAGCCTTAAACTTGTCGCCTACTTGGACAGGACATACAATTCTTCGGGCAATAAAGCCCGCAATTTGCACAACCAAAACTTTAAAGGGGCCATTTTGGAATCCAGTTAAATTCCTTTCATTATCGGTAGACGCCTTTTCCCGCCATGCCACGAGATATTTGCCAGGTATGTGTTTTTTAAAAGCAATCTCCCCTGCTATAGGTACTCTATTCATGTGCACATCAAAAATTGACAGAAAAATGCTTACTTTCCAAGCTTGCTGCTGTAAAAAATAGGGCTCCTCCACCTGTTTCACAGAGAAAACCGTACCGTCAGCAGGTGATACAAGAATTCCCTCTCTCTCAGGGGTTCTTCGCTTAGGATTGCGGAAAAAATAGACTACGATTCCCGCCAAAGCCAGCGCGAAGGGGAAAGCTGCAGGGTAATACAATCTTACCAGTATCGCTAAGCCAAAAGCAAGAAAAATACTGAAAAATCCGTGTTTAGAAATAAAATAATCTGTCAACATATCACCCATTTCGATAAAAATTAATTGGTGCAAAGACCTTAGCTTGATGCAGAGCAACCGGTTTTTATTATAACAAAAATTTAACTGTATTTATATTCTCCAAAATAAATGAAAATCCTGCCAGTACAACCTATGCATTAGGATGAAGAAATTCAAAAGCAAAAGAGGCTCTTTACTCAGCACATTTTCTTAAAGAGTCACATAGTATAGGGTGATTAATCGCTTTTAGCATAAAAATCAGGTCAGGTGAGGTGTGTTTTATGTTTTTTTCCGGTTTATTTAATGATTACAGTCATTTAACAGACTGGTATACCCAAAAGAAGAGGTTTGATCACTTAAACCGCGAATATCAAGCTTTGGTCGCTCACGCTGCTAATCTGCTAAACAACAATGAAGTAAGTATTTCTCATTTACTTAGCCATCTGGAAAGATACCACCAGGAATTGCCCCGGCAGGACGAGCAGGTCCAGGAGGCCTACCGGCGCTACCGCCAGACAGTTGAAAAGATTAAACAGCATATGCAACAGAGGCCATCCCAACAACAAGAAGCAATAACCGCCCAGGAGCCATGCAATACGGATACAACCAACGAATTACCTGAAACACCCGTTGAACATAACATACCCACACCCGCCGCACCAGAACCAGTATCGCCATCAGTTGCCGATTTTTCCGAACCGCCGCCTTCGGACAAGAATACATCTCAATTAAAGGTTACTTTCTATCAAGTCTGCAATGGAATTCTAACCCCTGGGTCATTTTCTCTGGATATAACTAAAGAAATAACTCCTATAGACCGTGATCTATCAGCTGAGACGCCTTCCATTGGCCCTGATGCAAAGATGCCGATCTACGAGGAAACACTGGACCCGCCTGCACCAATCCGCTACTGGAGCCTACCTGTCCTGCAGGATATGTCAATAGAAGACCTGTTAAATATTGACCCAACTAAGCTTTCTAAGGAACCTGAAACAAAAATGGAACCCGCTGCGGAACAAGCTCCTGATACCGCAATTGATAACGGATCCGGGGAACTATTGCGTACAGAAAATGTATTGGTGGCTTTGGAGCACACGGAACATGCTTCAACAGTCGTAGAGCAGCCAGAAGATATCCAAGCAGAAAAAGCACCTTAGGCTACCGCAGGCACAAAAAAATGGCACCTTACGGTGCCATTTTTTTTATTCCTGCGGGCTATCCTTTCCCCAATATACATCCTTAACCCTGGTGACTCTTACAACTACCCGTATGACTGTCCGCTCCAACAAGGTGCGGAAAACCCTGCAATTATCGGAAAGATAATCTCTCGGCTCATCAACTTCGCCCTCTACCTCAACATTAATAACTTCACATCTGTCGCCCTCCCTGGCGCCGGGGATCTCGACAAAGAGCGAAAAGGGTATTTCTACATCACAGTGACGAACATCACCGCATATCCTTGGAATACCATTGAAGACTTCCCGTCTTTCGAAAGTTTTAAAATTAATGTCCTTAACCAGGGTGCCGGTGACAATAACCTTGTTGGTAATCGCTACACAGGTTACATCCTGAAAATCCTTTACAATGTGTTTAATCTTAAACGCAGGGGGTGCTAAAGGGATTTCGGTAACAACCAGCACCTGGGCCTGCCCTATCCCCACTACCATCGGTAACGCTGCTTGATGAGACATGGTTTATTATTTCTCCTCTCATAAAAATTATCTGTATCTGATACATAGTATGGTGATGCCTTCCAGATTGACAATAAAGCAAGTTTTTTTACTAAAAAAAAACCCCCCGCAGCTTTGATGCCACGGGGGGGCGACTCTATGTAATGGCCTAACTTAGCTTTTGAACTTCCTCCAACAATTTCTCCAGCTCGTTTTCCTTCATGGCGTAGCAGTGCTCTGGACCAGGGAAAACCCTCTGTTCTACTTCAATCTTATAATTATTCAAGGCTTCTGTTATTACCTGGTTCAGGTTGGCATATTGTTTGACAAACTTAGCCACCTGACCGCCAAAAAACCCCAGGACATCATGCACAACTAACACCTGGCCGTCGCAATAGGGTCCGGCGCCAATACCATAAATTGGGATATTGGCTCTTTGAGTTATGATTTTTGCCACTTCAGGGGGAATTGCTTCGAGCAAGATAGCAAATGCGCCTGCTTCCTCCAAAAGCTTGGCATCCTTGATCAGTTTTAGTGCGGCCTCTACACCCCGGCCTTGGGCCTTAAACCCGCCCAACTGGGAAATAGACTGGGGAGTCAAACCAATGTGTCCCATCACCGGAATCCCCGCTTTTGAAATACCTTTAACCCGGCTGCACATTTCGATTCCGCCTTCTAGTTTCACCCCGTCTACTCCCGCATTTTGCATCAGCCGGCCAGCATTAGTGATAGCTTGTTTCACAGAAACCTGATAAGACATATAGGGCATATCGCCAATAACAAAGCAAGTTGGGGCGCCTTTTTTAACCGCTCTGGAGTGGACTTCCATCATCTCCATGGTTACCGGCAGGGTGCTTTCGAATCCGTAAACGGTCATGCCAAGTGAATCGCCGCACAGGATAATATCAATGCCAATATTTTCTTCAATCACTGCCGTTGGATAATCGTATGCGGTCAGAAAAGTAATCGGTTCACCTTTCGCCTTTTTCTCATTTAAATACGGAATAGTGACTTTGGGTCTTTTTGTTCTGGTAGCGCCTGGGGTTGTCCACGTACTCATAGATTTTTCCACTCCTTAAATTATGATTAGTAGTTGCACAGGATTGGCAAAGTGTTTGCTCCCTGGGGCATCACAGTTACTTTTGGCTGGGCTGTTCCGCACTTCTCATAAGCGATGGCTATAGCTTCTTCAATTGTCGCAACTGGGATCAGCCTTGCCTTCCTGATCAGATCGAAGTTTTCTGGTTTAGTAACCAGAATGTACGTGCCATTCATTGCACATTCAACCTCTTTAAAGGCAACCCAGCCTGGGATGGTAAAATTCTGGCGGAGAGCCAGCTCCATTTCCAAAATTGTTTCGTGCTTGAACCACTGGGTAAATTCAAAGGGCTCCATAATGTCCTGGCATTCGCTCAGAATGATTACAACCCCGCCATCCTTGACAGCATAAAAAGCATTGTCCATTGTTTTACCAGTCTGGTATAGGTTAATGTCTTTCGGATAGCCTCCACAGGTGGAAATAACAATATCAGCTTTACTCTCAATCTTAACCCCGTAGATTTCATCTACCAATTGGGTTCCTCTTTGCCATGCTGAAACCCAGTTGCCTGCAAATATACCAGCTATTTCTCCGGCGGGATTGGGGACAACATTGATGATAAAATCAGGGCTAATAAAAGCCGCAATTTCCATCATATCGTGATGGGTGTTATTTCCCTCCAAAACCCGGGAAACTGATTTGCGGTTGGAGCCTCCACCAACTTCATAACTCATGGCATGGAGGTGGTTTTGCTGGATTGTCTTCAGGGAGGATACACCTGGCAGAACACTTTTGCGGCCTCCGCCGTAACCAACCATATAATGGTATATAATTCCTCCAGTAAGAATGACCTTATCTGCCTCAACCACGATCCTGTTAACCGAAACCTCTGTGCCAAAACTAGTCTTGCCTAAGTAAACCATATTGTCATGATCGGTAGCCTCATGATTAATAACCTTTATCCGGCGGCACACTTCCTGGCCACAGATCTCAACAAATTCGTCCTGGGTATTGCTCCGGTGGCCGCCAACTGCGATTAAAATGGTAATGTTCTCGTCCGGAACACCGGCCTGATTTAAGGTATTAATAATTACCGGCAAGGCTAAAGGCATTTTCTGCCATGTCCGGGTAATGTCGCTGACAACGAGGGCGACTTTATCATCTGGCTTAATAATTTCCCTCAGCGGCGGCGCATCGATAGGATGTTCCATAGCATGTTTCAACGCTGAAGGAACATCCGGCAAACCTGGATAGTCCTTTCCCTCAATTACACATAATAGTTGCTCCTCAGGAATACTGAATTCCACAGAGCCCTTCCCGTATCGCAAAGAAAAAATAATTTTGCTCATAATAGTCTCCTTTCCTGCTTATTTTCCCACCTGACTTGCGATAATTCTATTTCTCACACCCATGTTCCTGCAAAACATACCAGATAATACCCGCAGTTATTTCCTTTTCAGACCAGGAGTGGACTGCAAATCCTCTTTTGCATATTTCTGAGGGTTGTATTAAGGTGTACTGATATAGTATTATGGGTGCATTCCAAGTAAGGGAGGAATTACATGAATACCAAGAAACTGTTTGCTTTAGTTTTAGCAGTGGTTTTTGCAGCGCTATTGGTCTCTCCGGTGATGGCCTCCGAGACCCAGCGGCAGTTCACTGTTAAACCCGGTGCATCTTCAACAACCATTACTGCGCGTTTCAGCCTGTCCTGGCCTTCAATGGGAAGATTTATTAATTGGAGTGCGCCGACCTTTACGCAGGTACCTAAACCGGCTCCGGCGCCAGTTCCAGCTCCGGCGCCAGTTCCAAGACCGGTTCCTGCGCCAGTTCCGGCTCCTGTGCCAGCTCCGGCTCCTACTCAGGTTCCGGCTCCTGCTCCGGTTCCAGCTCCTGCGCCGCAACCTCCGGCAACTGTTCCAGTCCCTGGTCAGTTAACAGCCGAAGAGCAGCAAATGCTCAATCTTGTTAACCAGGAGAGAGCAAAGGTTGGTCTGCCCGATTTGAAGGTTGACATGCAGGTAGTAAGATTGGCGCGCATGAAGTCACAGGATATGATTGATAAAAATTATTTCGCTCACAATTCGCCAACTTATGGTTCGCCCTTCGATATGCTGAGAAACCATGGGGTAACTTATAGATATGCCGGAGAGAACCTGGCGGGGAACAGAACAGTAGAAAATGCGCACAATGCATTAATGAATTCTCCAGGCCACCGGGCTAACATCCTGAACAAAAACTATACCCATATCGGCATCGGAATTGTTTCAGGCGGCCCTTACGGCAAAATGTTCACCCAATTATTCATCGGACGGTAACGCAATATCGCGCCTCCCTTAAAAAGGAGGCGTTGACTTTTTCTAACCCCTATTTCAACTTGCCATTCTGCTTTATCCAAATGATTCTTGGCTTCGGACCACTTCTCTAACCTGGTTTCTTTACCTTCGAATTTTACCTTTTAAATAGTTTTCGCCATTTTTCCCATAAGATTTGCCAGGGCAATTTAGGCTCTGCGGAAATAAAACAGTAAGGCAAGAACACCTCAGCTCCCCATTTGGACTTGAACCATCTGATTCCTCCATTAACTGACAACCCTGTGTTGAGATACTTTTTCTTCCGACTTTTTGCCATGTTGATCATTTGATCCATTAAAAGATCAGAAACTCCGGGCCAGTTCTGATTACCTTTAATATTAAACAAAAAAAAGCAATAGTCGCCAGAAGTGAATTCCATTACATTATAAGCAGCCAGACTGCCGCTCTCTTTACTTCTGGCTTCGAAAACGGTCGCCGTTGGCGAATGGGACAGGAATTCAGGCAGTCTATAGAAAAAATTGGCAGTATCCTCGTTCAGGTTCTTATTCTTGACGAACTGATGCAAAAGCTGCCGGTGTTCCATAGTAAACTCCTGCCCAATAAATACCTCAAATTGCTGCTTGCCCCGCCCAATCATGTTTCTTGTTTTTGCAGTAATTGCAATGCCATTTAAATCAATCCTGGAGTATTCATCTCTTTCTCCTTCTATGACATTATAATCTGCCAGATAAGGCACAAAGGGAAGGACAGCCTTAACTATTGATGGATTATAATCCCTGATTACTTGCTTTAAAGTGTCAATAGTCTCCGCCTCAGTTTGCTCCACTAATGGATAGCCAATAAAACTGACAGTGTTGCCTCTTGTGTATATTATGCAGTTATTTATCAAGCAGGGCTCCATACCAGAAAAGGGAATAAAATATTGAGGCAAGTGTTCAGGTACATAGGCATTTTTTGCTATCAGGGCCGCTTCACTTTCACTTAGCATGGCCAGCCTCCTTTGGAGAGATGCGAGCGTTATACGGTCTTTTTTCTTATTCGCAAGGATTTGGGTGTAATCTCCAGAAGCTCATCGTCCGCCAAGAACTCCAAACACCTCTCCAAACTCATCTGTCGCGGCGGAATCAACCTGGTCGATGTTTCCGCCGTTGAGCTGCGGAAATTAGTAAGCTGTTTCTTTTTGCATACGTTTATTGGCAGGTCCCCCGCGCGGGAGTTTTCGCCTACAACCATGCCCCGGTAAACAGGAACCCCAACCCCTACAAATAATTCCCCCCGCTCCTGTGCGTTCTCCAAACCATAGGCCGTGGTTTCGCCGGTTTCGAAAGCCACCAGGGAGCCGCTAGCTCTGGTAGAGATTTCCCCTTTAAACGGAGCATAGTGATTAAACGAATGGTACATGATACCCATACCCTTGGTACCTGTGAGAAATTCATTACGAAAGCCAAATAGCCCCCTTGTCGGAACCATGAATTTCACCCAAACGCGTCCATCGCTTAGATGTTCCATGCTTAACACCTCACCCCTGCGTGCCCCCAAACGCTCCATCACAAAACCTAAAAAACATTCAGGCACATCTACCATCAGCTCTTCAACAGGTTCGCAATTCTCTCCATCGATTTCCTGCAAAATGACCTTTGGGCGGGAGACCTCAAACTCGTACCCTTCGCGGCGCATTGTTTCAATAAGAATGGAAAGATGCAACTCGCCCCGGCCTGATATAAGAAAAACATCAGGCGAATCCGTAACCTCAACCTTTAGACTAACGTCAGATTCCCTTTCCCGGCACAATCTTTCGGCAAGCTTGCGCGAAGTGACATGCTCACCCTCACGTCCGGCAAAAGGGCTTTTGTTAACTTGAAATATAACTTGCACCGTTGGGGCATCAATTTCAACGAAATCCAACGGCTCGGGCTGTTCCGGGTCGGAAACTGTTTCTCCTACATTTATATCCGCCAAGCCCGACAAAACAATAATATCCCCCGCCTGAGCCTGTTCCACAGGCGTTTTCTTTAGCCCCTCGAAAACAAAGACACCAGTAAGGCGCTGCTTTTTTGCCGCCCCATCTTTTCTTATTACGGCTACTTCCTGCTTGGCTGCCACAGAGCCATTATGCACTCTGCCAATCGCCAGCCGTCCGATATATGGGTCGTAATCTATCATGGTCACTCCTACCTGGAGAATACCAGCAGGATTAGCAGCTGGGGAAGGAATATGTTCCACTATCTTTTCAAACAAGGGGGTTAAATCCAAAAAGCCCCCGTCCGGATTCAAGGAAGCTTCCCCCCGACGGGCAATCGTATATACAATTGGGAAATCCAACTGCTGTTCGTCTGCTCCAAGCTCGATAAATAAATCCAGCACCTGGTCCACAACCTGAACCGGACGCGCATTTGGTCTATCCATTTTGTTAATCACAACAATCGGCACCAGACCAGCCGCCAAGGCCTTTTTTAACACAAATCTTGTTTGCGGCATCGGGCCTTCAAAGGCATCAACCAGGAGCAAAACCCCATCCACCATCTGGACGATGCGCTCAACCTCGCCACCAAAGTCAGCGTGCCCGGGAGTATCTACTATGTTAAACTTATAATCCCTGTAGAAAACCGCTGTGTTCTTCGCCATGATCGTAATACCGCGTTCCCGCTCCAACTCATTGCGGTCAAGAATCCTCTCCTGCACCAACTGTTTTTCATGAAATACACCGCTTTGTTTCAACAATCCATCCACCAGAGTGGTCTTGCCATGATCAACGTGGGCGATAATGGCCAGATTGCGGATCTTGTTTTGTTTTATCAATAACCTTCGCCAACCTTTCCAACGATCAACTCTGCGCTAATTTTCATCTATATCATTGTAATATATAAATTGCAATTTATAAACCTGACCGAGAAAATGATATTTTGCTTTTATTTCTATTCAAGGAAAATTTCCTTGATATTAATGCTGTCCTGTGGGATAATATTTTCTGACCCTAAAGAAGCAGATTTTAATGTGGGCCATGATAGAAACGATAAATTGTCATCCAACACTCTAATTTTTGGGAGGTACCTTTTTGCATACCTTTAAAGATTTCCCTATAGGCATTTCCTTACTTAAAGCTATTGAGGAAATGGGCTTTGAAACCCCTACCCCGATCCAGCAAGAAACTATTCCCATTGCTTTGGAAGGAAAAGACATCATTGGGAAGGCTCAAACAGGTACGGGTAAAACAGCAGCTTTTGCCATTCCGATTTTAGAAAAAACCAACAGTGCAGTTAATAGAATTCAAGTTCTGGTGCTTACCCCGACCAGGGAATTAGCTATTCAGGTGTCAGAGGAAATCAACCGGATTGGCAAGTATAACAATGTTCGCAGCCTGCCCATATATGGTGGTCAGGAAATTACCCGCCAATTCAGGTCCCTGCGCAACAACCCCCAGGTGATTGTGGCCACTCCCGGCAGGTTGTTGGATCACATGGAAAGACGTACCATCCTGCTAAGCCATATTCATATGGTGGTCCTGGATGAGGCCGATGAGATGTTAAATATGGGGTTTTTTGAGGATGTAGAGAAAATTCTGGAGAACTGCCCCAAAGAACGGCAAACATTTATGTTTTCAGCCACAATTAAACGCGAGATCCTGAACCTGGCCAACAAGTTTATGATTAATCCGCAGATTATCGAAATAAAGCCCCACGAAGTTACACTGCCTGAAATCAGGCAATTCTATTACGAGGTGCCGGAAAAGATTAAACTGGATGTTCTGTGCCGGGTTTTAGATATTCAAAATCCTGACCTGGCTTTGATTTTCGGGAGGACCAAAAGAAGGGTAGATGAACTGGCTGATGCCCTGCAGAAGCGAGGGTACCTGGCGGAAGGCATTCATGGGGACATGAGTCAAAAACAGCGCGAAATAGTAATGGGCAAATTTAGAAATGGCTCAGTTGAAATTTTAGTCGCTACTGATGTCGCTGCCAGAGGATTAGATATTACCGGTGTTACCCACGTCTATAATTTTGATATCCCGCAGGATGTTGATGGTTATGTGCACCGGATAGGCCGCACCGGCAGGGCAGGACGCAGCGGGATAGCTGCTACCTTTGTAGAACCAAGGGAAAGAGGGCACCTGAGAACAATTGAACATGCAATTGGAACCAGGCTAATTCGCCAGAGCATCCCCACTTTTCAAGAAGCCCAAAAAGAAAAAATTAGGTGGGCAGTAACAAGGATCACAAGCACCTTGGAAGAGGGCCGTTTCCAGGAGTTCCAAAATGCTGCCGAACAGATGCTTAACGACCACGATTCGATTACCCTCCTGGCTGCAGCCCTGAAAACCATTGCGGGAGAACAACCCGACCAGGACATAAAACTTACCGAGGAGCCTCCGCTGCGTAGCCGAAAGGGTTTTAAGCAGCGCCCTCCCGGCAGCTTTCAACACAGGGGACATGGCAAATTCGGCAAATACAGATAAAAAGCGCCTGCCAGGCGCTTTTCCCATCTTTAATTGTTAGTTTGCGAGTTGCTCCATCTGGCCTAGAGTATCAGCAAATACTTCCAAAGCCCTTTTTACCGGTTCCGGGGATGTCATGTCAACCCCCGCCTTTTTAAGCAGGTTGATGGAGTAGTCTGAACTGCCCGATTTTAAAAATCCCAGATAACGGTCTGCAGCACCTTCTTCCTGGCGCAGAACCTGACGAGACAGGGCCGTTGCCGCAGAAAAGCCAGTAGCATATTTGTAGACGTAAAAAGCGCTGTAAAAGTGAGGAATCCGGGCCCATTCAATTTCAATGTCCTGATCAACCGTTAGATGGGGACCGTAGTAGTCTTTATTTAACTGATAATAGATGCCGCTCAATACGTCAGGTGTTAATGCTTCCCCCGCCTCTGCCTTTTCATGAATGATCTTCTCAAATTCAGCAAACATTGTCTGGCGGAATACAGTTCCTCTAAACTGCTCCAAATAATAATTCAGCAGATACATTCTTTCCCTATGGTCTTCACGATTACTTAACATATAGTGAAGCAGCAAGGCCTCATTGACAGTGGAGGCCACCTCGGCGGCAAAAATAGTATAATGGGCATAGACATAGGGCTGTTCCCGCGATGAATAATAGGAGTGTAAAGCATGTCCCATTTCATGGGCAAGGGTAAAAACCCCATCTAAACTATCCTGGTAATTTAATAACACAAAGGGGTGGGTGCCATAAGCCCCCCAGGCATAAGCACCGCTTGTTTTGCCCTTGTTTTCATATACATCAATCCAGCGAGCCTCCAAGCCCTCCCTGAGGGCAGACATGTATTCCTGACCTAAAGGCCGGGCGGAGCCCAGGACCATTTTTTTGGCTTCTTCATAAGGGACCTGAATATCTACCTGGCTGACCATCGGGACATAAAGGTCATACATACGTAGCTCCTCTAAACCCAAAAGACGTTTCCGCAGCTTCACGTAGCTATGCAAAAGGCCCAGGTTTTCCCGCACAGTTTTGATCAGGTTTGAATACACTTCCAGGGGAATATGATCACCTTTTAATTCAGCCTCTAAAGCTGAAGGGTATTTTCGCGCCCTGGAATAAAAAATGTCTTTTTTAATACTTGTGCTTAAAAGGCCGGCAAGGGTATTCCTTTTATCCTTATAAGTCCCAAGCAGGGAAGAGAAGGCATCCTGCCGCACCCGCCTATCTCTGCTGCGCAAAAGATGGGTATACTTGGCTTCACTAACCTCAATACCTTCCCCCTTTTCATCTTTAATGACGGGAAATTTCAGGTCGGCATTAACAAGCATCCGATAAACAGTCTTGGGGGCATTTGCGAGTTCCCCAACCTGAGCGACCAGTTCTTCTTCCTTAGCCGAAAGGGTATGTGGTCTTAACCTGACCATATCCTCCAAGAAGTGTTGATACAAAGCCATTTCCGCCTGATTCATCCATAACTGCAGTAGTCCTTCCGGCAATTCTAGAATTTCCGGAACGATGTAGGCCGTTATGCTTTGAATCTTAACCGACAAGCCAACAACTCTGTCCGCCATAGCCTGGTATTTTACCTGATTGTTGTCCTCGTCTTTACGCATATGAGCGTAAACATAAAGCCGCTCTAAAGTTTCCCCAATCTTTTCCCGCAGTTTGAGGCACTCCAGCAATTTCTGCCAGCTCTCCCCTAATTTGCCCTGGAAACCCGCCAGATCAGGGTACTGCTGCTGTATGGACCGGAAATCCTCTTCCCATTTCTCGTCTGTTGCATAGATATCAGCCAACCGCCATTTATGTTGTTCCGCTAACTGTTCCCGGTCAGGGGGTGTTTTAGCTGTTTCAGACTGCAAGGCCATCTCTCCTTGTTTTATTTTTCTGATCTGCCAGATTGCTGCTTCATTATCCTTACCGGAAAGGAATGGGGATACACCTGCTATGATCAAAATTTCAGGAGTAAGAATAGGAGTGGTTTGGAGCAATGAAGCCGAGGCAGTCGTTTCTAAAAAATATTTTATCTTCCAGACTCAAAATAATCAATAATACCTTTACCGATGCTCTCGGCCAGCTTATGTCTGAATTGAGGATTAATAAGTTTGGCCCTGTCTTCCGAATTTGTAATAAAACCAAGCTCCACCAATACTGCCGGCACTTTAGCCGTTCTCAAAATAAAGAGGTCAGTCGATGCGATCGGATAGTTGCTTTTTAAGGTTTGCACCTCACCCAGCCGGTTTAGGAGCCCTAAAGCAAGCTTTCTAGATTCAACGGAGTCTTTAGGGTAAAATACCACTGCGCCTTTTTCCTTTTCGCTGGAAGTCGAGTTGACGTGAATGCTCACCGCAATCGTGCCCTTATTAATAATTTTAGCCCTTTCTTCCAGATCCTTTCGATGGCGCCCTCTCCTCCCCGGGTCAAGACCGCTGACATCCCGGTCAGTATCGCGGGTTAGTTTAACATTAACTCCCCTGACATAGAGGTACTGCTCAGCCCGCAAGACCACATCCAGGGTGATCTCTTTCTCTAGCACCCCTTTAGCAGAACTGCCCCCATCTATTCCGCCATGCCCCGCATCCAGCACAACCCGGTGTCCCGTTAAATTTATCGCAGGGATCACAAAAAACCTGTCTACCAGTACTAACCCCAATAGTGATAAAAACAGGATTCCTAGCAGGATCAAAGTCCTGGTCCTGATGAATAAGGCCGCTTTGATACTAGCCACGGCAACATCTCCTCTCATACCTAAAGAAAATATATTCCTGGCGCGTAAAGCCAATGCCGCTTTTTTGCTGCCTGTTGCCGCAGCATTATTTTACTCTACTCCATCAGCAGTAATGGTATGGCACATCACAAATAAGCAAAAAAAGACTCAAGCCACGCTTTAACATGGCTTGAGTCTTCCGGGTGAAAGCCGGTATTAATTATCCTGCAGCATTACCTGCTTTCAGCAGCGCTTTTGCCTGCTATTCTGCCAAACACAATGATATCTGCCAGGGCATTAGCTCCCAATCTGTTGGTGCCGTGGATGCCACCGGTTACTTCACCTGCGGCAAACAGTCCGGGGATGACCCTGCCGTTTCTGTCGATGACCTGGGTCCGCTCATTGATTTCTACCCCACCCATGGTATGGTGGATGGTAGGCTTGCGCGGGCTGGCAAAGAAAGGCGGCTTATTCAGTTGCACACCTAAGAGGGTTTTGCCGAACTCCCTGTCAGATTTCTGGGCCACAGCCTGGTTGTATGTTTCAATAGTGGTGCGCAATACTGCCGGATCGACCCCAATCTGTCTGGCTAAACCTTCGATAGTCATGTCTGTAAACACACTGCCCCTGGCAACCAGATCCTCAATCCGTTCATTAAAATGATTAAATGAGCCCGGTTGCGCCGAATTAGCGTCAGTGATCAGGAATAACAACTGGTCTCTTTGCTGCAACAGAGCGTTGACCATTACATCCCGGCGCGCTCCTTCATCAACGAATCTTCGTCCATCCCTATTAACAAAAATGTAGTTTGCAACATCACCACCGGCCCAGCCGCTCAGGCTGCCGGTTTTTGGATCGCCCAGAGGCAGGGATTGAACATGTTCCATGCCAATCAGCCTGGCTCCAATTGCTTCCGCCATTATGATCCCGTCGCCGGTTGCCCCGGGATGGTTCGTAGTCGGCAGGTCTTTCTTCGCCGGCCGGTACTTGGCCATCATCTCTTTGTTGGCGCCAAAGCCGCCTGTGGCCAATACCACTCCCCGGCGAGCCTCCAAGGTCACAGTGCCGCCTTTAGATGTCGCTTCCACTCCAACTACCCGGCCGTCCCGCACAATTAAACGCTCAGCCTTGGTCTCCAGCATGATCTCTACCCCACGCTGACTAGCAGCCCTCTGCAGGGCGTTGATGTAACCGGTTCCTACCGGCTCGACAGGCATGTTAACTCTGCGCCACAGGCTGCCGGCGATAGCAGTAACTTCGCCTCTCCATTTCATGCCGTAGCCTTCCAGCCAGCGAATGCCATCCAGAGCGTTATTGACCAATATCCTGATCAAAGCCTGGTTCCCCTGGCGGTCTCCGCCTTCAAAGGTATGCTGGAAATGCAGATCTAGTGAATCCTCAATGTTCTGCCGCCGCTGCAGTTCCGGGTTGACGGCCTGATAGGCTCCGCCAGACCGGATGGTGTTGCCGCCCAGAGCAGGCATTTTTTCGATGAGGATGACTTTGGCTCCGGCCTCGGCTGCCGATACTGCCGCCGCCAAACCGGCCCCGCCGCCGCCGATTACAACCACGTCTGTCTGTTTTCTGACAGCCGCCGGCTGACCTGGTGCTACCGGTGCAGCTGCGGCAGGCCTTAGCCTCCACTCGCTGACATTAGCCCTAGCCTTGCCAATCGCCTGAGCTACTGCATCCAGGATGGCCTTGCTGGTCATTGTTGCACCAGTAATCCCATCAATGGCTATGCTTTGCTGACTGACAATGGCTTGCGGAATCCGGGTTAGAGCAGGATCTGCAATACCAGGGGTTTCCCGCTGCTCTACTACTCTTACTGCCGTAATTTTATTGTCGGCGGTTTTTACCTCTACCCGCAACATGCCGCCATAGCCTCTTGCTTCACCGGTAAAGGTGCCGCTTGCTATTGTCCTGGCTGCCTTCGTAATGCCCAGCACTCCTTGCATGGGCGCTAGTTCCACAAACACCCGGCCTCTCAATATTCTGGTGGCCGCCTTCATTTCTTTGCCGTCCACCGCTACCCGCCCCTGGCCAGCGAACACCTGAATGTTCTTGCCGGCTGCGGTAAAGGAGGCGATCTTCTCCTTGTTGTCCCACTGGGGCACTGTCCCAAAGGTTTCCGCCAGTGCCCGCACTTGCACTAAACTGGCTCTGCCAACTACTGTTACTGGCACCGAAGCTGTTTTGCCGTCAATAATCAGGGTTTCGCTTGCTGCTGCTCTGGGGCTTGCCATCGCCGGCATGCCGGTTGCGAGCATCGCCACCAACAAGACTAAACACAACACCAATCGCATGGTCTTCTTTTTCAAGCAGGCCAACTCCTCTCATAAATAAATCGAACATGTTTTTACCAGGTGATCAAATGTAGTATATACTAGTATATACTACAAAAAGTCGTTGATTTCGCATCACCCCTTCGTAACCGGCTTGCTTCATGCAACTCCTGCTGCCAATTCAAATGATGATAGTCCAAGCATTAATATAGCATTGACCGGTTTATTGCGTGAATATTGGATTAAAATTTCCAATAATCACATAAGCCAAGAATATTATAGCAATGGCTTGCTCTTGTGTCAACGTTCACATTCGCGACCTCTACACCCATTAACAATTTGAAGCTCTTTCTTGTCGCCATCCAAAAGTACGGCAAAGCCGGCGCTTTAAAAGGATAAACATTAATTTTGATTTTGTTATAAAACTAAAATATTTTTTTTAAGCTGCAGATTAACTCTTGCAAAAACTCGCCGAAAAGTATTATATTGAAGTGTTACAAAATATATCATTATTCGACAATATTTTCGGCGACAGCCAGGGGTGAATTATGCGAACCAGTAGATTTTTATTAATATTATTTATTTTTATGCTCATAGGTACAGCCAGCGCTGCGGGTGCAACGGCGCAAGACATCGATTTTTTCAGGCTGCTTGAAAATCATGCCTCCATTATATTGATATCTGACAGTGCAACGGAGAAAATTGTGTTTGCCAATCTTGCGGCCCAAAATTTCTACGGCTACTCAAAAGAGCTCCTGGAATCGATGACGATGCAAGAGATCAACGCCATGACACCGGTAGAAATTGAACGAGAAAGGCTTGCGGCCGCAAGGGAAGAAAGAAATCATCTTATCTTTAACCATCGCCTGGCCAACGGCGAAACAAGAACTGTGGAGGTCTATTCTAATCCTTATATTTTTTCAGACGGCCAAACCCTATTATTTTCGATCATTAACGATATTACCCCGGCGGTCCAGTTGGCCGCAAGAAAGGCACAACTCCAGTCTTATTACACCAATACCGCTTTATTATTTATCACCATTTTTGCTGCACTCACGATAATACTGCTAAAACTCCTCAAAAAAAGCAGAAAAGAGCAAAAATTGCTGCTTGAAACTGAAAGAGAGCTCAACACACTGATAACCAACATCCAGGGCATGATCTACAAGTGCAAGTACGACGAATATTGGACGATGCTATATGTCAGCGAAGGTTGTTTCAACCTGACCGGCTACCGGCCGGAAGAATTGCTGAACAACGCTGTTGTTGATTTTAGCAGTATTATAGCAGATGATTACAGTCACAGAGCAAGGCTAAAAGAGAAATGGCGCATTGCGACTGAACAGAAGTCTACATTTGATGGAGAGTATCAGATTTTAACCAAAGACGGAATCAGAAAATGGGTCATCGAGCGGGGACAGGTTATTTATAAAGAAGACGGCACAATCAGCCACCTGGAAGGAATAATTTCCGATATTACGGATTTAAAAAACAGTGAAGAACTGGCCACAGAATACATGGACAAGCTTTACGCAACCCTTGTTTCCGTAGGTGATGGCGTGATTACCACCGACCGGGCAGGAAAAATAGAACTATTAAACCCTGTGGCACAGCGCATTACCGGATGGAGTCAGAAAGAAGCCTTCGGAGCAAATTTTGAGGCCGTCTTTAATATAATCAATGAGCATACCAGAAAAAAAGAGGAGTGCCCAGTCAGAAAGGTATTCGAAACCAAGTCCACTGTACTCCTGGAAAACAATACCTTATTAATATCGCAGGACGGCGTGGAAACACCGATTGAGGATTCCGCCGCACCGATCATGGACAAGGAGGGCGCAATCATTGGTTCGGTAGTGATCTTTAGAGATAACACTGAAAGATATAAAAAGAAAAAGGAAATAGAATATCTTAGTTACCATGATCATCTCACAGGGCTTTATAACCGCAGGTTTTTTGAAGAACGGCTTATAAGGCTTGATTACAACAGAAATTATCCGCTTTCCGTGATTTTGCTGGATGTTAACGGGCTTAAACTAGTTAACGACGCCTTTGGACATAAAACAGGAGATGAGCTGATTATTAAAACATCCACAGCAATAGCAAGGGAATGCAGGCAAGACGATATTGTGGCCAGATACGGCGGAGACGAGTTTATCATTTTATTGCCTAATACAGACGAAACTACTGCCAGAGATATTTCACGAAGAATAGTAACTTCTGTCGCAAAAGAGAAAATAATGGATATCGCCATTTCCATCTCCTGCGGGTGGGCGACAAAATACGATGCCCATCAAAACATCGCTGAAGTGATCAATTACGCTGAAAACCATATGTACCGGAAAAAGGCAATCGAAAAACTGAGCACGCGAAGTTCAGTGATCAAGTCGGTGATGAATACAATGCTTGCTAAAAACCCCAAGGAAGAGGAGCATTCCAGGCGTGTGGGCATGATTTGCGAGAAACTTGGCACGGCGTGCAATTTAAGCGCAGATGAAGTTAACCGGCTTAAGATAGCAGGAGAACTGCATGATATAGGCAAGATTGCAATCAGCGACTGGATACTCAACAAATCTGAGAGTCTGACAACAGAGGAATGGCAAGAAATAAAAAAGCACCCTGAAATAGGCAGCAGAATTCTCTTGTCATCAAATGAATTCATCGATATTGCCGCGTTGATTGGATCCCACCATGAAAGGTGGGATGGCAAGGGTTATCCCAGGAGATTAAAAGGCGATGAAGTACCCCTTGGAGCCAGAATTATTGCCATTGCAGACGCCTATGACGCCATGACCAGCGAAAGGCCTTACCGGGCGGCATTAAGTCATGAAAATGCTGTGCTGGAAATCACGGGGAATGCCGGAACTCAGTTTGATCCAGATCTGGTGCAGGTGTTTCTTGAGGTAGACTTGAAATTTGCCTCCTGAATCTTCCGAGCCTTTTCTATCCGGCCGCTTTGCACTTCCGGTCGAAGCCGATGTGGGCTTCCGGGAGGGAGTTGACGATCCTCCCCGCTTTGAAGAGTCCGGATAAATAATAGCCTTAAGGATTGCAATAGTCGCAGCGTGCTGCCGGTGCCACCTTGTCTGGCATCGGTCTTTCTTCACGGCAGCCGCACCTTTGGCAACCATAAATATAGGCTGCCACTTCTCTTGTTGGTAAGCCGCAGTATTCGCATGGCAACCCCTTTTTGCTCTCCATGGCTATGAATCCTGGTGTTTTGCATTGGGGGCAGCAACTGTTGATCTTGGCGGCCAAGTCTTCAGCAGCCTCTTTTATGTTTTGCATCCGGGTAGGATTGGCAAAAGCCCGCATGTCGGTCTCCAGGAATACCTTGCCGCTAACCGATTTGGCAAGTGCCCAGCTTACTGTTTCCCGTAACCAATCCCAATCGTTTATTCCTTTGATGATCTCCGGATGATCCTCACGGTCTGGCCGCAATACAAGGAAATGGCTGGGGAACATCGCCTTGCGGGCAAATCTTTCAGCCTGATCAAGGTTTTCCACCGCTTCGCTGGCATAGTTGGTATTGCTGTTTTGACATACCCCGCAGATCTCCAGCTTCTCCCTGGCATCGACCAATAAAACTATTTCCCTGTTCAGCGGCAAAAAAGGGATGCCGGGATATGGACCAAAACTGCCCTCACTGGCTAGGCCCAAATCTGTTCCAATAAGTTCCATTCCTTTTTTAGCTTTGTCTCTGGCCGCTTCCATTTGGGAGCCCAGTCTCGCTATTTCTCTGGTAAAAGTGCCAAACCGGTCGGTGTCATAACCTGTTGCTACAATTAATTGCAGGCCTGCTTTCTGTTCCAGAATGGGCTTGATAACTTCTTCTTTCTTATGTTTTGTCAACAAAGCGGCCCGGCGTCCCATAAAAAAAGATGCTTCCGTCATTGGTACAATCCTTTCCTGCGATAAAAAGAGATAATTGCTTCTATCACACTCGTTGCGCAAAATAATAGCCTATGAATCGCAGCCTCCCAAATTTTGACCTATACATGCCATTTGCGCTATCCACAAATGCATTAAAACGCTCCTGTCACTGCCAGTGCAAACTTTTTGCTCCAGTTTTACCAGGTCTGCAAACTCTAAATATTTTCCCATACCAACTGCCAATTCAACAGTTCCGCCTTCACAACTGGCAACAAAAACATTACTGCCGCTTTCCCGCAATTTATTTTCTTCCTCACTGGTCATTGGACGGATAAATATTGAGCCCTCCCAGCCCTCTTCTATCATTCGCCTGTTAACATAATCTTTTATCTCTTGCCAGTACTGCACCTTTTCTAATTCTGGCGAGATAGTAACACTCATGTTAAAACCATCCTCTCAACTGATACACCGCTTTAGCTTTCCAGCAAAATGAGGGGGTCATGGCAGATGATTTATTCTCTATGCACTGGATTTGTTTAATTATACCAAATTTTCGAGGCCTTATCCATGGCAAATACTTATCATACAGGTGTTTAAATGTGCCTTATTTATACGCCTTTTGAGCTTAAGATTAATCTCCTTAAGCCCTCGCCGGAAACCTGTTCTTCTTTGATTAGTAGCTCCGCCAGGGTTGCAAGCATTTCCTGATGATGGGCCAGTTTGTTTTTTATTTCCTGTGACCTTTGAGCGATCAGACGCGTCACTGTTTCATTAAGCATATCTTTTGTGATGGTTTCTTCGGTAACTATTCCGGCTTCAGACATGCCGGCAAAAACAAAATACTTTGCCAATCGAACGCATTCATGGTAGTCATTCATTGCGCCTGTGCTCTTATCAGTAAAAAGTATTTCCTCCGCGGTTGCGCCGGCTAAACAAATATCTATTTGCTGCATCAGCTGTTTGGAGGTAAATAAATAAGCATCCTCTTCATGAATATGACGCACATAACCCAACGCTTTACCCCGGGGAGAGATGGTAAGATGTGATACTGATCCGGGCTTTAAAAACTCGCTTGCTAAAGCATGACCAGACTCATGGATAGCAACGCGGTAAATTTCTTCCCGGCTGGGAATCTTATTGGTTTTTTCGCCAAGCAGAGCCTTGTCAATGGCTTCTTTAATGTGCTTGCTTTTAATCGCAACCGCACTCTGCCGCATGGCGATTATCCCGGCCTCATTAACAACCCCCTCCAGTTGAGCGCCAGAAAATCCAAAGGTTTGAGCTGCAACCTCAGCCAAGTCTACGTCTTCTTCCAACGGCTTGTTTTTGGTGTGAAGCTCAAGAATTCTTTTTCTTCCAATCTTATCAGGAAGGTCAACCTTGACAAAACGATCAAAACGGCCGGGTCTCATCAGCGCAGGGTCTAACATATCTGCACGGTTTGTCGCACCAATGATTAAAAGGCGGATACCTTCATTTTCTTTTATTCCGTCCATTTCGACTAATAATTGATTAAGGGTCTGATCATATTCCAGGTGACCTGTATGGCTGCCCCTTTTGCCGCCCAAAACTTCTATTTCATCAATGAAAATAATCGCTCTTTTTTTTCCTTGCTTTAAAGCCAAATCCCTGGCAGTCCTGAACAGGTTTCTAACTCTTTGAGCGCCGACACCTGCATAAACTTCAATAAATTCACTGCCTGAGCTGGCTATAAATACAGCGTCGGTATAATTTGCGGCTGCCTTTGCCATCAGGGTTTTGCCAGTCCCGGACGGACCGGTTAGAAGTATGCCTTTCAACGGCCTAATACCCATTTTGATGGCTATTTCCATATTTGTAATCAAATCTAATGCTTCAACAAGTTCACGAATTGCAGTATCCTGCCCGCCAATGTTGTCGAATGAAAATTGTTTTTGCGAAACATGAGGCACCGCAAAAGACGTGGAGAATCCCCCTCTTTTTTCGGTAATAAAATAAAGCAGCAGGCCTACGCTGCCAAAAAGAATTATTGGAGTAATGTCATATCCAAGAAAGATTAAAAAGATGATTAAAGCAAGACTTAAACCAAGCAGGGTTTCTTTTAGCATTATTTTTTCTCACCCCTTTGGGCCAGATCAATATCTGGCTGATTGAGGGGTAATCGCGGAATTATTTGATAAAGATAATTTCCCTCATCATGAAGTTGCAGATAAACATGATCCCAATCCATTTGCACCCTGTATTTAATACGGTCATGTTTTTGGGCTTCAGTAGAAATCTTTCCGCCAATTTCATCATAGCTGAATTGTGCAAGAGACTGGTAAATACTTAAGTGGGTAGTCTCCCAAATGGATATTAATACTTGATTTGGTCGATCGACAATTTCTATGCTAAATGCTTCAGTTCGCAAATGATCAGCAGCAGTACTTACGGCCTGCCTGTAAACATGGCGAAGATCTTCAACCTCTTCCAGATGAATTTTTATCAGGCTGTTCTGCCTGTTGTTCTTTTCAATTGAGGAGGAATACACTCCATCAATATTATTTAGCTTTTCAACCAGATTTCCCTGAACATGGTTTTTTTGGTAAACCCACTGGCCCCCCAGTAAAAGAGACAGAGATAAAAGAAAGATAAGTATAATTATTTGCATCCGCAATCCTTTGAAGTTCATTCTCTTGCCTCCTATGGGATATTACCTGAAAAGTATACCATACCTTTTATTTCACCTCCTTATGAAATGAATGGTTGTGATGAAAACAAAAAGGCAGCATTCGCTGCCAAACTGCAAACAATTTCTTACTGCGCAGTAAGCTCAATCCCTGTCAGGTCATAACCGAGGGAATCCATAATCTTTACCCGGGTAAGACTACCGGTAACCGCAGAACCCGTAAAATGAATCAAACCATCAATTTCAGGCGCGTTTCTATAGGACCTGCCCATCAGCATCCCAGGAAGGATATCAGATGGCCCTTCAACCAGTATTTCAAATTCTTTATTTCTCATTTCGGCATGTTTTTCAACGGTAATTCTTTGTTGGAGGTCAAGAGCCGAGTTGTATCTTTTTTGCTTTAATGCTTCTGGCACCTGATCCCTCATTTGAGCGGCAGGAGTACCCTCTTCTTGAGAATAAATGAACAAACCTACCCAATCAAAGCGCACCAGTTCCATAAAATCCAGCAGTTCCTGGAAATCTTGTTCAGTTTCACCTGGAAAACCAACAATAAAGGAGGTTCTAAGCGCAACATCGGGCAATATTTTTCTTATTTTCGATACTGTATTGATAGCTCCTTCTTTTGTTGTTAATCTGTTCATCTGATGCAATATTCTATTGCTGGCATGCTGCAACGGTATGTCAAGATAGTGACAGATCTTGGAGCGATCTCTTATTGTAGCTAGTATTTTTTCGTCTAGCAGATCCGGATAGCTGTATAGTATCCGGAGCCATTCAAGCTGGGGAATCTCGTTCAGTTTAACCAGCAAGTCAGCCAACTTTTTCTCGTTATAACGATCTAATCCGTAGCGGGTTGTGTCCTGTGCAATCAGGATGATTTCTTTGGTTCCTGCGGCAACCAACGATTCAGCTTCTGCAATAATCTGCTCCATTTCCCTGCTGTAATAACTGCCGCGCAGATCCGGTATTACACAATAGGAGCATCGATTGTTGCAGCCCTCGGCAATTTTTAAATAGGCAGTGTGCTTTTGCGTGGTAAGTACCCTGGGATGGTTTTTTTGCTGACCGAATATTAAATCATAATCCGGCTGGCCGGCTGCATTAATTTTTCTTCCTTGCAGGCAGTTATGCAAGTGCTCAACAATGGCATGAACATCTCCGGTACCTAATACTGCATCTATTTCTGGAATTTCCGCAGCTAAATCTTTCTGGTATTTCTGCCCTAAACAACCAGCAACAATCAGCTTCCTGCATTTGCCATTTTTCTTGTAATCGGCAGCCCGCAAAATCGTGTCGATAGATTCCTCTTTAGCAGGCTTAATAAAACCGCAGGTATTTACTACAATAACCTCAGCCCTGGAATAATCGTCAATTATATTATAACCGGCATTTTTAATTAAGCCCAACATCATCTCCGTATCGACAACATTTTTTGGACAACCCAATGTAACAATAGCGATATTAATCCCCAAGGCTTTTCTCCTTCCTAATTCTGCGCCCGATATTCCTTTGTGACAACCTGCCCAGGATTCCCTATTAGCCCCTGATCCTCGCCATTTTTTAAAACTCTGACCACACCAGCATTTCCGAAGTTGATTCTGATCACCTGTTCGGCAACAATTTCCAATTGCTCTCCAGCTGCCTTTATTCCCCTGAATTCCTGTCTGCCGTCTGCTTCAACGCTAATCCAAGACTTATCGTGTTGAACAATTACGATCAATTCGATTCCGGTTCTTTCCTGGGTCTGGGCTGGGGTCGCTGGCGGATCGACAGGTGCAGCGGGAGTTTCCATGTTTTTTGGAGCGGTTTCGATCGGAATCGGCTTAATGGTATCCTGAGGGGATTGCATAAAAAACTCTAAGATAAAATTAAAGGAAATAATCGCTATACCTATAATTATGAATAGAATAAGAAGCCATAACAGTTTTACGGTCTTATTCCTTCCGGGTTTGGAGACTTTGATCACTGATACCGGGTTTTGGTCCGCCACAGCTTCGTGATCAGGAATTGTGGACTTTAAGTTTTCTACAAGTTTTTCACTATCAATATTGAGGAATTTGGCATAGGTTCTCAAGAAGCCTATAACGTATATTCTTCCCGGCAGAACATTGAATTCCTCATTTTCCAGTGCTTCCAAATATTTTAAGCGAATCTTGGTTGCGTTTTCCGCTTCTTTCAGGTCAATGCCCTGCCTGAGTCTAGCCTGACGCAATTGTTCACCGACCCCGGCCATACCAAAAACCTCCATCCTAATTATTTTTCAAGGTAATCTTTAGGTGGTGGCAAATTATTCTTGCCGTCTCTTCTGCATTACAATTATTGATACACAGTTCATAATCCGGAGAAGGTTGATTCGGGTACTTATACAGGGGGTCGTAATAATCCGTTAACAATAGCTTTGCAGCCTCGACTAAATTACCCTGCTGGATCATGTTTTGAATGCTTTTTACTTTTGCTATGCCTAACCGGTCCTTTAGTCCGGCAAGAGCCTGATGGGTCTGTGCAAGTGTCTCCAGACCTGATCTGGTATATTCCTCAACTAACCGGCGGGCCCTGTTTTCCAGAGTATCGTAAATAAGAATATTTTTACCACTTTGCATGGCTTTTTGCAAGGTTATTGGTAATAACAGTTTGCCTATTCTTCTGCTTTCACATTCCAGAATGCAGCATGAAGCTCGCGTAAGGTTAGCCAGAGCATAAAACAAACGGGTTTCAAAAGCTTTTTGGGTTGGTTGAGAAGTAAGACCAATATGCCCAAACACTGAGCCGCGATGGTCAGCCAGTCGTTCAAGATCAACAGCTGGTGCCCGTAAATTAATCAACTCTCTGATTACTTCTGTCTTCCCTGTCCCTGCCAGACCGTGAATATTTACAACCAACACATTATTAACACTATCTTCAAAGAACTGGGTCACTTGTTTGCGGAATTTTTTATAACCGCCTTCAAGGCGAAATACACTGATTCCCATAATAGACAAAACACTGGCGATGGAGTAACTCCGCAGCCCGCCTCTCCAGCAATAAACAACCACTGGCTTGCCATCGGCAAGACCTTTAATGGTTTCGATCATCTCAGGCAACTTTGGGGAAACCATATTTAAAGCCAGCATTTTTGCCTTGGAAGCACCGTGTTGCTTATAGACAATGCCTACCTCGGCCCTCTCCAAATCGTTAAGAAGAGGGACGTTAAAAGCGCCTGGGATATGATCCGCCAAATATTCCCTGCCTGATCTCACATCAATCAAAACCGGGTTAAGCTCGCTTATTTCTAAAAAACTTATTTCTTTGGGCACTTTTTTCACCTGAACAATCTATATAACTATAGTAATGAGCAAGACATGTAATTATACATTGAGTATATTTTAACCGCTTAACAGCTTTTGATAGTCTTCCCATTTGGCCAGAACAGCTCTGGGCTTACTCCCTTCATATCCGCCAACCAGACCCTTTTGCTCCATTAGATCCATTAATCTTGCTGCCCTGGTATAACCAATATGAAGCCTTCGCTGCAACATGGAAATAGACGCTTGCCCGCTTTCAATAGTTAACCTGAGCGCTTCAGGCAACAGTTCGTCTGCTTCTTCTTCTTTTTTTGGAGCCAGCTCAATTTCCGTTTCTCCTATCCCGGTCAAGTATTCAGGTTTCGCCTGGTTCTTCAGGAAGATTACTATATCCTCCACTTCTTTGTCAGAAACATATACCCCTTGGAGTCTGATTGGTTTGCTGGCACCTACAGGGAAGAACAACATGTCTCCCCTGCCCAGGAGCTTTTCTGCTCCTCCCATATCCAGGATGGTGCGAGAATCAATCTGAGAGGAAACGGCAAAAGCAATTCGGGAAGGTATATTTGCTTTGATAATCCCTGTAATAACATCAACTGAAGGCCTTTGCGTTGCAACAACCAGATGTATTCCTGCAGCCCTGGCCATTTGTGCCAGCCGGCAAATAGCATCTTCAACTTCAGCCGGTGCAATCATCATTAAATCGGCCAGCTCGTCAATGAGCACAACAATATGAGGCAAAGCCGGCTCCTGTCTTTGCGGGTCCTCCTTGGCTTTTAATAAATTGTACCGGACGATGTCTCTGACAGCTGATTTACTGAACAACTCATAACGGTGTTCCATTTCGTTCACAATCCATCTTAATGCCGTAGCTGCCTTTTTAGGCTCTGTCACTACCGGGGCTATTAAATGGGGGATACCGTTATAGGTGGTTAATTCTACCATTTTGGGGTCTATCATCAGGAACTTCAATTCACTCGGCGTACTTTTAAACAGCAGACTGCAGATTAAAGCGTTCATGCAAACACTTTTTCCGGAACCTGTTGCCCCAGCAATGAGAAGATGGGGCATTTTCTCCAAATCAGCAAGTATAGTTTGCCCAGCAATATCTTTGCCCAGGGCAACAGTCAGCTTTGAAGGGGCGTCATGGAATTCGGGGGTTTCCAGCACCTCCCTGAAGTGAACAATAGATATTTCCTTATTAGGGACTTCGATCCCAACAGCTGCCTTTCCGGGAATAGGAGCCTCTATTCTAACATCGGAAGCTGCCATGCTCAAAGCAATATCATCAGCCAAGCTTACGATCTTACTTACTTTTACCCCGGGTGCCGGTTGCAGTTCAAATCTGGCAACAGAGGGCCCCAGGCTTACCTGGGCCACTTTTCCCTTAACACCAAAGCTCTCTAAAGTTTCCTCCAGTATTTTAACCTTTTCCGCAATATCTTTATTAAGCCGGTTATTCCTGAGCCGTACCGGATTTGGCAGGAGGGTTAAAGGAGGCAACAAGTATTCGACAGGTGTTTTATTGGCAGCACTGCCGCTATTTTTATTAATATGATCGATACCATGTTTTGGAGCTGCCTCAACGGCCTTTTTTCTATCAAGGGAATACGGGCTGGATGGATCTTGACCCTTTGAGCATGAATCTTTTGGCCCCCCGGTGGGCAATTCTGCTGAAAGGCTTGCCCCTCTTTTATTGTTATTGGTGTCTGCGTGGTTAATAATCAGGGGCTGATTTTTTACACTGGGGGTATGGTCCTTTTGGTCTTCTTCAACAGTAAATAAAAAGTTGGTAAGTTCATTACGGAGCCACTCATAGAATTTTCCAACCAAAACAAAGAGGTTTTTTATAGTTGCAACTAATGATTTCTCTGTTAGCAAAATAAGTGAAATAAAACCCATGGTGGTAATAATAATAATGCTGCCCAAGTAACCAAATGCAGTTTGAAGAGTCGAAAACAGCAAGGCGCCGATTATCCCTCCGCCATAACCGGCCCGTCCCGCGGCCAGATTATCGCTGAACTGAGCCAACCCCAACTGCAGATGGGCAAAAGCAGTAATACAAGTAAACACCAGGAATACGCCCAGACTTCTTTGCGATAATGAATACGAAATTCCAAAGCGCATTAGTGAGATTCCGAGCCAAATTAAAAAGAAAGGCAGCATAAACTTCCCTTTACCAGCTATGATAGTCATGATTTTATTAAGAAAATTCCCCACTATGCCAGTAAGAGGTATAGCTTCAGAAATCCAGGTGGATAAAACCGGATACATACTAAAAAATCCTATAACGCCAAGCGAAATTAACCCCAAGCCTAAAATTTCATTGCTGAAATTATTTTTAACCGGATTGTTAGTTTTTTTCCTTGGCATTAAACACCATCACCTCAGGTGGTTTATTCTACGCAGACCATGGCATTTCCTTTTGCATGAACCAGATAAAAGAGCCCGTAAGGGCTCTAACAGCTTGTCCAATACAACTTAAGCGATAATACGGCTTCAACTGGGTCTTGGCTTCAGAGGGGGAATGCAACCCCCACTGAAGCTTAGAGCCAGTTAATATAGCAGCGTAACCGCTCTTATCCCACCGCCCTAATTGGGGACATTCCTGGCCCCAAAGACTGGCCCGAGCTTCAGCAGGTGTGTCCCCTTTCCTTTAGAAGCGGGGGTATTAGAGCGGGTAGCTGTCTATGATAAAAAGCAGGAGCGATCACTTGCTCTTTCCAGATATTATATCACAGGTAATTTTTTTTGCCCATAAAAATATGAAACGCTATTTAAAACTCAAGTCCCAAATCAGCATATTTATCTTCCGCAAGATTGATTATTGCCCCGGGCTGTAATCGGGGATCGAGATATATTTGGGGGTCTGTTGAAATGATCCGGGATATTTTAAACGATGTATGCCCGACAGGCTGAACAACCATTCTGCCACCGCAAAACTCAAACTCTGCAAACTTTGGCTCTCCGCCTTCCGGGTTGCAATTAGTAACCTCATTTGGAAATGGTGTATAGAGAATCATCAATTTTCGACCCCTTGTCTACCCTGTCGATCTCTGATTAACAGGCGAACCTTCTCTATTGCCTTATCGAGCCCCCCCACTTCATTGATCAACCCTGCCTCCACCGCATCTTTTCCAACCAATACTGTTCCGATATCCCTTGCCAATTCGCCCGTCCTGAACATCATTTCACGAAACTTCTGTTCTGTCACACGGGAATTCTTTGTGATAAACCTGACTACCCGGTCCTGCATTTTATCAAGGTATTCATAGGTTTGAGGCACACTTACGACTAACCCGGTTAACCGGATTGGGTGAATGGTCATGGTAGCTGTTTCGGCAATAAAAGAGTACTCTGTGGCAACAGCAATCGGCACTCCAATGCTGTGTCCTCCGCCTAATACCAGGGATACTGTAGGCTTAGAAATGCTGTAGATCATTTCGGCAATTGCCAGCCCCGCTTCCACATCGCCGCCAATAGTGTTTAAGATCACCAGCAACCCTTCAATCTCAGGGTTTTGTTCAATGGCAACAAGTTGCGGAATTATATGCTCATATTTAGTTGTCTTATTTTGCGGCGGCATGATCAGGTGGCCTTCTATTTGACCGATAATAGTCAGACAGTGGATCTTATTCTGATAATCGGGAACCTCAGTTTCACCTAATTCTTTTATTGCCTCAATCTTTTTTTCCGCTTTTACTCTTTTTACTTGACCATGGTTTTCAGATCGAGGTTTTTCCTCGGAATGCTGCGTAAAATCCACGGGTTCCACTCCTCGCCAGTAGACTAACAGGTATTATGTGTTTATAAAGGAAAAAAAATGTGCGGTTTCAGCACATTTTAAACTTCCATAATAATTGGCAATATCATTGGTCGTCTTCTGGTCTTTTCATATAGAAAGCGCCCTAAAAGGTCTTTTATATTAGACTTAATCACTGACCACTCTGTCACACCTCGTTCCAAACATTTATCTAAAACAGACCGAACCTTTTCTTTAACTTCCACCATCAGTTCCTCCGATTCTCTGACATAAACAAAACCGCGGGAAACCACATCCGGGCCTACCATGACAGAGCCGGTTTCTTTATTTAAGGTTACTATTACAATTACTATACCGTCTTGAGACAATTGTTTGCGATCTCTTAAGACAATGTTTCCAACATCGCCAACCCCTAAACCATCCACAAGCACTTTGCCGGCACTTACTTTTCCGTTAATTTGCGCAGATTTCGAATTGATTTCCAGCGTCTGACCGTTTTCAATTAAAAACACGTTTTCTTTAGGTATGCCAAGCTCCTCCGCAAGACGGGCATGCCTCACCAGCATCCGATACTCGCCGTGAATTGGCAGGAAATATTTAGGCTTCAGGAGATTAATCATCAATTTAAGCTCTTCCTGTTTTCCATGCCCCGAGACATGGATGCCTTGAAAGTTTTCATAGACTACATTGGCTCCTTGCTTGAAGATATAGTCAACTGAACGTGCCACGGCTTTTTCATTCCAAGGAACCGGCACAGCAGATATTATTACTGTATCGTTCTGGGAGATCCCCATTTTGTTGTTTTCTGGTGCCATCACTTTCCCCAGGTTTGATACCTCTTCTCCTTGAAAGCCTGCGGTAATTATCACCTGTTGATTACGGCCAAGAGAAAGAACTTTTTCGGTTTCCTGCAAAGTATCAGCTGGAATTTTCAAATAGCCCAGTTCCAGGGCAACTGATACCATTTTGTTGATGTGCTTGCTGACGATAGCAACTTTTCTTTGATGATGAAAGGCAGCATCGATAATCTGCTGGATCCTGTGAATGTTTGAAGAAAAGCAAGCTATCACAATCCGCTCTTTAGCTAAGCGAAAGGTTCTGTTATAGGTATGGCTTACAACCTGTTCTGATAATGTATAACCAGAACCTTCAGCATTTGTGCTGTCTGACATTAACAACAAGGTGCCATTTTCCCCAATTTTTGTTAACGTGTAAAAATCTGTCAGTTGCCCATCCACGGGAGTCTGATCAATCTTGAAGTCTCCAGTATGAACTATTGTACCTAAAGGAGTTTGGATGGCTAACCCTACCGCGTCAGCAATACTGTGATTGACCCGAAAAAATGTAATTTTAAAAACACCAATCCTGATAGAATCCCTGGGCTTGACACAGAACAACTGAACCGGGCCAATATCCCCGTGCTCTGCAAGCTTGCTTTTAACCAGACCAATTGTGAACTGGGTGCCATATATTGGCACCTGCAAGTCTTTCAAAAGATAGGGCAAAGCACCGATGTGGTCATCATGGCCGTGGGTTAACACGATACCTTTAATCTTTTGCTTGTTATCAAGCAAGTATGTAACATCTGGGATGACAATATCAATACCTAACAGCTCATCTTCCGGAAAACTAAGCCCCGCATCGATGATAATGATTTCTTCCCGGTATTTGACAACCATCAGGTTCTTTCCTATTTCACCCAAGCCTCCAAGAGGAATCACACTGAGTTTATTATTATTTTCTCCCATCAATTTACCTCCGCAATAAATAAAGCGCATGGTTCACACCGCCCTGTAGGCATGACAGACCCAGCGCCCAAGCCGATCCGTACCAATTTCTATTGCTGATTATAATTGAAATAAGCAAAACATACAACCTTTTAAGTCAGTATTTTAAGTTAGTATTGCTATTCGCCGGTTTGTAATACATCCTGCTGTACTTAAACAAAAAAGGTGAGTAGCCTGAAGGCTGTCACCTTGATCATCGAAGCGGCTGATTTTTTATGTAGGGTTAGATTTTTCAAGCGCATCTTGCAAAATTTTAATCTCACTTTCGCCAGCCATAACCAGGGGCAGGCGAACCCCTCCCACATCAACATTAATCATGTTAAGAGCCATTTTGAGTGGAACTGGATTCGTGACAACAAACAAGGCCTTGAAAATTGGCATTAATCGCAAGTGTATTGTCAGGGCCTCCTTAATCTGGCCGTTGTTAAAGGCGTTTATCATTTGCTTGATCTGATTGCCTACTATGTGAGAGGCTACGCTAACCACACCTTTAGCTCCCAAGGCAATCATTGGCAGAGCAAGGGAATCATCCCCGCTATAGATTGCAAACTCCGGCGGAAGCATTCCCCTCAAAGCGCTTGTTTGATCCATGTCTCCGGTGGCTTCTTTAAGGGCAATGACATTCGGAATTTGGGCCAGCTTACAAACAGTATCCGGTTCCATATTCCGGCCGGTCCGGGAAGGAACATTGTAAAGCATGACAGGCAGATTTGTTGCAGTTGCTATGGCCTTAAAGTGTTCAAATAAGCCTTTTTGGGTAGGTCTGTTATAGTACGGAACTACCAGCATTACCCCATCAACACCGATTTTTTCCGCCTCTTTTGTAAGCTTGATGCTTTCTTCAGTGGAATAACTACCGGTTCCGGCAATCACCCTGGCCTTATTCTGGGCAACTTCTTTAACCAATTTGAATAAGGACAGCTTTTCTTCTTTTGTGAGAGTGGGCGATTCTCCAGTTGTTCCCCCAACAACCAATCCGTCACTTCCATTTTCGATCAGGTAAGGTACAAGTTTTCTAGCTTTCTCAAGGTCTAGTTTCATTTGTTCATCGAAAGGAGTTACCATTGCAGTTAACACTTGCCCAAAATCCATGAAAGCACCTCCATTTTATTTTTTAGCCGCCGAGCTTAAAACTGTCATGCAAAGACCTGACTGCTTTTTCCATATCTTTATTTTCCACCAAACACCAGATACTGGTGAAAGAATCGGCAGATTGCAGAATTTTGATGCCTTCCCTTGTAAATGCCTCTACTATCTGGGCCATAACACCAGGACGACCTGTCATGCCTGCCCCGACAGCGGCAATCTTGGCACAATTTTTTAACAGTTGGGTCTGAATACCCATGTTTTCCAAAACATCTTCGGCTTTGGATGTTACCTCGTTTTTCACAGTAAACATTATCGTGCGGGGAGAAACGTTAATAAAGTCAACACTTATTCCCGCAAGTGCAAGCGACTTGAAGGCTTTGAGATGAAAATCCCGGGGATGGCTTTCATCAATATCAATAGTGATTTGGGTTAAATTAGGCGTATGAGTAATACCTGTGATCACCCTGTCTGCCAGAGAGATACTTCCCATTTCTCCTAAAGTTGTGACCAGGGTTCCTGGACTGTCACTGAAAGTGCACTTAACCTTGATTGGAATATTCTTTTGCATGGCAATTTCTACCGCACGAGGGTGAATTACTTTTGCCCCCTCATGGGCAAACTGGCAGGCCTCTGTATAACTGACAGCGCTGAGAGTCTTTGCTTCAGATACAATGCGGGGATCCGCGGTTTTGATCCCATCGACATCGGTATAAATTTCGATTGCCTCAGCATCAAGAGCTACCCCCAGGGCTGCTGCCGTAGTATCACTGCCTCCTCGTCCCAAGGTAGTTAAATCCCCGCTTTCTGTAACCCCTTGAAAACCGGCAACAACTACAACTTTACCCTCCTTTAAATTATTCAGGATATTTTCCGGGTCAATCCTCAGTATCCTTGCATCACCGAATTGGTCATTTGTAATTATGCCTGCCTGTGCCCCTGTCAAAAATATGGCAGGGTTGCCCAAACCGCAGATGGCGCCAGTCATCAATACCCCCGAGATGATTTCGCCGCAATTTAACATCAGATCTATTTCACGATGGTTGATACTCCCATTCGTCTCCAGCATTAGCTGCAGCAATGTATCTGTGGCATAGGGAGCGCCTTTTCTGCCCATAGCGGAGATAACTGCAACAACCGCATAGCCCTGTTGAGTTGCATGAATTATTTTCTCGGCAACCGTCAGACGGAGTTCCTGGGTTGCAACTGAAGTGCCACCGTATTTTTGGATCAGAACTCTCACTTGGTTTTTCTCCCCCTTATAACAACTGATATTTTACCAGTAATTCAGCTATTTGGATAGCATTGGTGGCAGCACCTTTTCTTAGTTGGTCAGCTACAACCCACATACATAGACCATTGCTAGTTGAAATATCCTCCCGAATGCGACCGACAAAAACTTCATCACGATTTGATGTATAGATTGGCATTGGATAAGAACGATTAGCTGGGTCATCAACAACCACTACACCAGGCGCATTTCGAAGAATGTTTCTTGCCTCTGCAGGAGTTATTTTAACTGTTGTCTCGATATTGACAGATTCAGAATGGCTTCTTAAAACGGGCACCCTTACAGTGGTAGCACAGATAGATATTTCATCATCGTGCAGTATTTTTCTTGTCTCATGAACCATTTTCATTTCTTCTTTTGTATAACCCTTTTCCACAAAGACATCGATTTGCGGGATTAAATTAAAAGCTATTTGAAATGGGAACGCTTTAACCTCAAGCGGTTGCCCTTGCAGAAGAGATTTTGTTTGGTCAATCAACTCTTCCATTGCTTCCTGTCCTGCTCCGGAAACCGCCTGGTATGTGGATACAACCACTCTTTTTATCTTTGCCGCATCATGGAGAGGCTTTAATACAACAACCATCTGAATAGTAGAACAGTTTGGATTTGCAATGATCCCCTGATGAAACTTAACATCCTCTGGATTAACTTCCGGAACTACCAGCGGAACTGTTGGGTCCAGCCGAAATGTGCTGCTGTTATCAATGACAGTTGCGCCCCGCAGAACTGCTTCATGGGCAAATTCCTTGCTTGCTCCGCCTCCGGCAAAGAGCGCCAGATCAATACCCTCAAAGGAATCCGCTCTGGTTTCCTCAATTATTATTTCCTGATCACCATAAGTAACCAGCTGGCCTGCTGACCGGCTGGTAGCCAAAAGTTTGAGGTTTCTTACCGGAAATTTCCTTTCCAGCAGAATTTCAATCAATGTTTTTCCAACGGCTCCTGTTCCAACAATAGCGATATTATACTCTTTCACTTGCTGTTCTACCTCCAAAAAAAGGTTATTGCTTAGCATGCAGCATGGAAATTCCAGGTAGGGCACAATATAGTTATTTTATCGCGCTGCAGAAGGCATTAGTAGCTAACTAACAGAGGTTGAAGCTGTCTTTTGTCCAGAGCAGCCAGGATAGTATTCAGTGTTAATTCCATCTTGGATTTTAAAGAATTAACTTTATTGACCGGGTCATCCTGGCCGAAGGGAATCATATAAATATTTTTTGTATTAAGCAATGCTGTCCAATTCTTTGCGTTTGCGCCAAGGCCGTCGTTGGTCGAAATCCCAATTACCAGCGGTCTCTGGTTCCTTAAATGAGCTTTTGCTGCCATTAGCACCGGTCCATCGGTAATCCCATTAGCCATTTTTGCCAGAGTATTCCCGGTACAAGGTGAAACAACCACAACATGAAATAATCCCTTTGGCCCAATTGGCTCAACCTCAACAATAGACTTTAGCACCGGATTGCCAGTCATTTCTTCCAGCTTTGTCATCAGATCGTTTGCCCTATTAAAGCGGGTGTTTGTTTCCTGGACACTCAAGGAAACTATTGCAAAGATATTTGCGCCCTCTTCAATTAAATTGCGTATTTCAGGTAAAACCTCCAGAATGGTACAATGGGAGCCAGTTAACGCAAAACCGATATTGATTCCTTCAAGTTTTTTCATTGTGCGGCACCTCCGTTTTAGCTGTTCGGGCCGCGAATTTTTCTTTAATCATGGGAGGCAGGACCTTCGCAAGAATTCTTCCTGCGGTAAGCGGTGCTACTTTTCCAGGCAGACCTGGTGCCAGAATGGCTTTTATGCCGAGTTGAGCTGCTGCTTGAAAATCTGTACCCCCAGGCTGGGCAGCTAAATCAACTATCAAAGACCCGCGCTTAACTTTACTGAGCACTTCAGCTGTCAGGACCAAAGCAGGTACTGTATTAAATATGATCTGGGCTTCGTTAATCTTTTCAGTTAAGTCGGGAAATAATAGCGTCTGAAAACCCATTTGATAACCCCGGGCCATATCGCTTGGTTTTCGTGTTACAATAGTAGTATGGGCACCCATGACGCTGCATAGATGGGCCAGAGTAAAACCTGTCCTGCCCATCCCTAGTATATAGATATTACTATCATGAATAGTAATAGGCAATTCTTGCATTGCTATTTGCACGGCGCCTTCTGCAGTTGGTATCGAGTTCAGAATTGCTATCTCGTCAATCTCCGCTATTTCAATCAGTGCAACATTATACTTTTGGGCAAGATCTCGCAGAAATGGTTTAGCTGTGCCAATAAAAATTAAAGTCAGAGGCGGGATTGTTTTAATAATGTCCTCGGAAAGCACAATCTTTTCAGTAGCATAAAGGGCCCGGACCACACCCTTGTCATCTGTTCCAGGCATGGGCAGAATAATTGCGTCAGCACCTGCAATGCCGTCCAAGATATTCGCCGCTATTTCAGTGCCAGCCAGTTCTGGCCTGTCTGCGGGATAGCCTGCTACCTTCACTATTGCTCCCAAACGAATTAGTTCAGGTATCAAAACCAGTTCGCGGTCATCACCACCTATTACCGCAATTCTAATTCCTTCAAGCAACTGCCTCATAGCCTCCTCCCACTAGCCTCTCGCGCCCATTACAATATATGCGGGGTGGGAAATGAAGGTTACCCTGGAATTAATGATTACAGTAAATTCTCCAAACCATAAACAAGGCCATTACACTGCATTACCTTTTCTATAGCCAGGAGGACTCCCGGAACAAAGGATTCCCGGTTGAATGAATCATGTCTGATAGTTAGGGCTTGCCCTGAGCCACCGAATATTACTTCTTGATGGGCTATTAATCCTGGGAGGCGGACACTATGAATATGAATATCATTGTAGATTGTTCCCCGGGCGCCGGGGTACTTCTCATTTGATTGTATTGCGGGTAACTTCAAGCCATTGTTGTTCAGGGAAATCATTTCCGCAGTTTTCAATGCCGTACCTGAGGGAGCATCCAGCTTCAATTCGTGATGCATTTCCATAATCTCCACTCTGGGAAAATAGCGGGCTGCTTCCTGGGCAAACCGCATCATCAATACAGCGCCGATGGCGAAATTAGGAGCCACAACCGCGGATAGGTGGTTTTGTTCACATAATATATGTATCTCATCAAGATCGGCGGAAGCAATTCCGGTTGTCCCTACAACCGGCCGGACTCCGGCTGCAATGGCAGCGCGAATATTATTCATGACGGTAGCCGGTTCTGTGAAATCAACCATCACATCAGGTGTTGTCTCTCTAATCACCTCTTTTAAATCTGAGTTAATATGAATTCCAGCCGGAGGCAAGCCTGACAATAATCCGATATCATGGCCGGTATTTTTCAAGTCAACGGCTGCGACCAATTGATGCTTTTTTGATTGCAGCAAGGCCTTGGCGACTTCATTACCTACCCGGCCAAATGCGCCAGTAACAACAACCTTAATTTTTCCGCTCATTTTCAATCCTCCTGGAAATATGGTAAGGCACTATCAGCATGCCTATGGATAATATTTTAATAATTAAAGGCGTTGAGCTGCTGCTCAACGCCTGATCACTCCGTGGCATTTACGGCAACGCTCATCTCCCCTTGTGAGATAGTGCTCCATTAAAAGGCCGGGATACCTTTTAATGACAGTCATGCACCTATTAGATGCATGCCCAGCTTAAAGGTTTTTGGGGTTTTTCCTTTAAGCTTCGGCGGACACCCCTTTTACACGGAAGCACCCCTGCTTATTAAATCCGTGCTAATCTTGATGGTCCGCTCCTCTACCTCACCTCAAGTTGAGATGAGGTCTATTCATTTGCCGAAATAGTACCATAAAATTGGAAACATGTCAACGCTGCTGGTAAATCTATATTTTCTTTTGATGGCGTCTTTTACTCCGGTCCATTTCTATTATTATTACTTCATCACCGATTTTTTTTACCGCTTCCCAGGGGATAATCATTTGGCCGCGGCCAGCAAACAAGCGGCTTACCCCATTTTTCCCAGGAATTATTATTGCATCCACAATACCGCTGACAGAATCAATAATTAAATCCGAATCACCGATTGTACCCAACCTGGCTCCGTCATAAACATTTACAATTTCTTTGCCTATGAGTTCACTTAGCTTCAATATTCCCGCCCCCTTGCATTATGTCTATGATACAAATGGACAGGATATGCGCTGCCTTCCCCATAAATTATGGGATTATTTCATAGCCTTGTTTAGCCGAACTACCATTTTGCCTGGCGAAGTTTTCCTTATTCTTAAGCTGATAAGCCTCATAAAGCTCTTGTGATGAAATGCCCATCTTGTTGCACATGCTGATAAAAAAATGCAGGATATCCACCAGCTCCTCCTTGATTTTTCCCTGGTTTATGGGTTTCGGATTTTTCCACCATTTAAAATTAACTTCATTCAGCAACTCACCCAGTTCTGAAATAATTGCCAATACTTCCTTTTGCATCCATGTTGCTTGATCTATATCCTGCAAGTTCCTTCGCCGGCACAGGTCCTCATCAAATGCTTTCTGCAGCTCAAAAATATGATCTAATTTATCCATCGAATCATTCCTATCATAGTAAATCTTTGAGGGATAAGTCTTTTTGGATTACTGGGCCAATAGAAGTAAAAGTTAAATTGTCGATGACAAAAAGCTGATTGGCGATAGATTTAACAGCCTGCAAATCAACTGCGGCTATGTTATTAAGAATCTCGTCAATAGTAATGACCCGGTCAAAACAGATCTCAGTTTTTCCAAGGCGCATCATGCGGTTATTTACATTTTCCAAGCTTAACAGCAGGTTCCCCTTAAGTTGTTGTTTTGTTCTTTTTAGCTCTTCTTCAGATATCCCTTCCGAAGCAAGCTCTAATAACTCCTTCACAATAAGACGCAGAACGGAACTTAAATTATCAGGGCTGGTCCCGGCGTAAACTGTAAACAAGCCTGAATCGCGATATGCAGTTTGATACGAATATACGGAGTAGGCCAGTCCCCTTTCTTCGCGGATTTCTTGAAACAGCCGGGAGCTAAGTCCTCCTCCCAGAACGTTGTTTAAAACGTTTAACGCATAAATGTCCTTGTCATCCTGGGCTAATCCCGGGCCACCCAGGCAAATTTGCAGCTGTTCCAGGTCTTTTTTCGACATTAATACAGTTGCTCCGGATACAGGAGGCTCGCTTTCCATAGCAGGGACACCTGCCGGCATGTTCCCGAAATAGCCGCATATCTGGTCGAATACATTTTTATGATCAATATTTCCGGCAACTGCAATTACAGTATTATTTGCAGTGTAACGATCCCGGCAGTATTCCAGCAGGTCGGTGCTTTGCATTTTTTTGAGGCTGTCAATTGTTCCAATGATTGGCCTCCCAAGCGGATGATCAGGCCAGATGGCATTGGTAAACAAGTCATGGACCAATTCGTCCGGCGAATCCTCATACATTTTGATTTCTTCCATAATCACATTTTTTTCTTTTTCAATTTCCTTGGGCTCAAACAAAGAATTAAAATACATGTCAGCCAAAACATCTATAGCGGTGTCCAGGTTTTCTGCCAATACCTTTGCATAATAGCAAGTATACTCTTTGGCAGTAAAGGCATTTAAGGACCCGCCAATTGCTTCGAGCTCCTCCGCAATTTTTCTGGCCGAACGATTGGTTGTACCCTTAAAAAGCATGTGCTCCACGAAATGGGAAATGCCATGATTATATTCTTTTTCATAGCGCGAACCTGTTTTTACCCAAATTCCGACAGAGGCTGAATGAACAGAGCTAACTTCCTCGGTTATTAATCTTACTCCATTAGGCAGAGTATCTTTAACATACATTTCTTGTTCCCTCCTGCTTAGCCTTCTCAATGCTTTCGATTAAAGTACCCGAATTCCTGCACAATATCTTAACAAAATTGGATTAGTCTTTTGCCCATGGCTTGGACACTTTTTTGAAAAAAAATTCTTTACCCATTTTCCTGGCCTAGGAGCGTGGAAAATGGGATCAGAATGAGATTTTCAGTCTTAGTATTTCATTTGCGCGCCTAATTAACCTGATGCCAGCAGACCAGAACTCAATGGGCTGCAACAATATCTTTTAATAAAACTATGGCATACCCCTCCTGTTTAAGGTGCGAAATGAGGGCTGGCAGAGCTTTAACGGTAACCGGTTTTGGATGCATCAGTATAATTGCGCCATTTTGCAGGTTATCCTTGACCCGGCGTAAAAAGCTTGTTTCATTGGCGGAAGGATGCCAGTCAATAGTGTCAATTGTCCACATAACTGTGGCATACCCCAACTCCCAGGCAGCAGACACTACTTGAGGTTTTTTCTCTCCATAAGGCGGAGCAAAAAACCTTGTGCGATGTTGAATAAGGTCGAAGATCACTTTTTCGGTTTTTTCTATTTCATTTTTGTTATCTTGCTTGCTCAATCTGTCTGCGTGAGGATGGGAATAACCGTGGTTTTCTAACTGATGGCCTTGGGCGTGGATTTTTTTTGTCAGCTCTGGGTTTTTCCTGACCCATCGTCCGGTTACAAAAAATGTTGCCTTAACATTATTTTTCTGGAGCACATCTAGCAGGGCTGGTATAGTTTCCTCACCCCAGTCGACATTAAACGAAAAACTTACTGCCTTTTTATTTAAATCTCCTCGATAAATAGGCGCAACCTGCATAGTTGTTACAATTAGCTCCTGCCTTTTTATGCCCAGCGTTATAATCCCAAAAATAGTAACCAGCAGCACAGCAAGAATTAATTTCGATAACTGCTTTTGACTCCAATACAAAATATACACACTTCCACCTCCCATACAAGTAATATATTCAGCTATCAGCCCGGTTATTAAAAGAAAAAAGGCAATCTGGCTTCAGATTGCCTGTTATAAAACCAATTAACTAAGTCTATCGTTCCACTATCATAGCTACACCTTGGCCGCCACCTATGCAAAGTGTTGCCAATCCGTATTTTGCTTCTCTTCGCTTCAATTCATAGAGTAAAGTGGTTAATACCCTCGCACCACTGGCGCCAATCGGATGTCCGAGAGCAATTGCGCCGCCGTTTACGTTTACAATTTCTGCAGGGAGTTTTAATTCTTTAGCAACACTTATGGCCTGAACCGCGAAAGCTTCATTGGCTTCAATCAGGTCCAGATCTGCTACTGTTAACCCTGCTTTAGCCAAGGCTCTTCGTGTTGCTGGGACAGGACCGGTTCCCATAACGGACGGGTCAACACCGGCCGAAGCATAACTCTTAATTCTCGCCAAGGGTTGCAACCCTTTTTGGTTAGCAGTTTCCGCCGACATTAAAACTATACACGCTGCACCGTCATTTATGCCAGAGGCATTTCCAGCAGTAACTGTCCCTCCCTGTTTAAATGCCGGACGCAATTTTTGCAAACTTTCCACTGTAGTGCCAGGTTTAGGAAATTCATCGGTGTCAAAGGCTTTGACCTCTCCCTTTTTTTGGGGGATGCTGACAGGTACAATCTCTTCCTTAAACCTTCCTTGTTCAATTGCTGCCACAGCCTTTTGCTGGCTAAGAGCAGCAAACTCATCTTGTTCCTCCCGGGTGATATTATACTTTTCGGCAATATTTTCAGCTGTTATTCCCATGTGTACATTGCCGAAAGCACACCAAAGCCCATCCTTGATCATAGAATCAATTATTTTTCCATCTCCCATGCGCATACCCCACCGGGCCTCGTTTAACAGGTATGGAGCCATGCTCATGTTCTCACAACCGCCTGCGATAACGATATCTGCATCCCCAGCCAGTATTGCCTGTACTCCCAAGCTTACTGTTTTCAGACCCGAGCCACAGACCTTGTTGATAGTAAATGACGGGGTGCTGTCAGGTATTCCGGCTTTAATGGCTATTTGCCTGGCAGGATTCTGGCCCAGCCCGGCCTGCAATACATTACCAAAAATCACTTCAGAAACTTCACCCGGGTCAAGGTTAACCCTGCGCATTGCTTCCTTTACCGTAATAGCGCCAAGCTCTATCGCCGAAAGATCTTTTAGAGCTCCGCCAATATTACCAATCGGAGTTCTTACTGCCCCCACAATTACAACTTCCTGCAATTAATACACCCCTGTCTCGTTTAAATTTAAAAGCCTATTTACGGAAATTCGGTTTACGCTTTTCTAAAAATGCGGCCATTCCTTCTTTTTGCTCGGGAGAAGCGAAACATAAAGAGAAAAGTTCGGCTTCAAAGGCAATGGCCCTGTTAATCTCCATCTCCAGGCCATTATTTACTGCTTCCTTTACTAATTTTAAAGCAAATGGGCTATTCGCAGCAATTTTGCTCGCAAGGGCTTTGGCCCTGGGCAGCAATTCGCTTGCGGGAACAACTTCATTCACAAGCCCAATTTCGAAGGCTCTTTGGGCTGAAATCTGTTCGCCTGTCATCATTAATTGGAGAGCATTACCTTTGCCAATTAAACGGGGAAGTCGTTGTGTTCCTGAAAAACCTGGCGTAACTCCTAATAAAACCTCAGGCTGCCCAAACCTGGCATTTTCGGCGGCGATTCTAATGTCACAGCTCATCGCCAGTTCACAACCTCCGCCAAGGGCGAAGCCGTTTACTGCTGCAATAACCGGTTTGGAGAAATTCTCAATCTTTCGCATCAACATCTGGCCAAGGATTGCATATTCACGCGCCTGAATGGGATTAAGATCTTTCATAAAAGAAATATCTGCTCCAGCTACAAAAGCCTTTTCCCCTTGTCCCGAAATAATTAAAGCTGCAATGTTTTCATTCTTTTCGGTTTCATCCAATGCTTGAGCCAATTCGCCCAATGTTGCGAAGTTTAGCGCATTAAGGGCTTTCGGTCTGTTTATGGTTATTACAGCCAGGTTATTGTCTGTCTCCAAAATTATGTTTTCATACTGCAAGGCATAAAACCTCCATTCCAGTAAAATAGATCCTTCTTGTCACAATTGGCTTATTTGCTGTAATCATAAAATCCTTTGCCGGTTTTTCTGCCCAGCCAACCTGCTTTTACATATTTTGTTAATAGAGGGCAGGGCCGGTATTTAGAATCGCCGAATCCCCGGTAAAGTACTTCCATGATTGCCAGGCAGGTGTCAAGACCAATTAAATCCGCCAGTGCCAGTGGACCCATGGGGTGGTTCATCCCAAGTTTCATTACCTGGTCAATGCCCTCAACACTTGCAACACCCTCGTAAACACAATAGATCGCCTCATTAATCATTGGTAAGAGGATCCTGTTGGCAGCAAAACCAGGAAAGTCATTAACCATAACGGGAACCTTGCCCAGTTTTACGGCAAGATTAAAAATAGCTTGGGCAACAGCATCGGAGGTGGCCAAACCTTTAATTACTTCTACTAGCTGCATTACTGGGACAGGGTTAAAAAAGTGCATGCCAATAAATCTGTCAGGCCGGGAAGTCAAAGAGGCCAATTCAGTTATCGGCAAAGAAGACGTGTTGCTGGCAAAAATTGTTGATTCAGGGCAAGCCTGGTCCAGCCGCTTGAAAAGGTCTGCCTTTATTTGCAGGTTTTCGCTCACTGCCTCAATTACCAAATCCACAGGGGGAATTTCCGCAAGGCTGGCAAGAGGATGAACTCTTTCCATTACTGCCGTCTTTTCTTCAGTGGCCATTTTTCCTTTTTCTACAATCCGGGCCAGATTTTTTTCAATAGAGGCCACGCCTTTTTTAATAAAAATCTCAGACACATCATTCAGATACACGATCAGACCTGACTGAGCCGCTACTTGCGCAATGCCGCTACCCATTTGGCCAGCACCGATAACCAGTATTTTTTCAAAAGCCATAGAACCGCTCTCCTTCTTGTTTTACTAACCTTAAAATATCACATTACCTTTTTTATTTCTTCCTTCAGTATTGGAAGAACCTTGAACAGGTCATCAGCAATACCGTAGTCTGCAACTTTAAAAATATTTGCTTCTGGGTCCTTATTGATGGCAACAATATGTTTCGATGAAGACATTCCGGCCAGGTGCTGGATAGCGCCTGAAATTCCACAGGCAATGTAAAGGGCGGGTGATACCGTTTTCCCAGTTTGCCCAACCTGATACTGGTGTTCTCGCCAGCCTGCATCAACAGCTGCCCTGGAAGCTCCTACCGCTGCTCCAAAGGTGTCTGCAAGCTGTTCAAGCATGGCAAAGTTTTCCGGACCTTTCATTCCTCTTCCGCCGGAAATAATTATATCTGCTTCAGTTAATTCAACGCGTCCGGTAGATTTTTCTAAAACTTCCCGCACTTTGGTACGAATAGCCTCGTCATGAATATTGACCTCTACCTGAATTAGTTGGGGTTTTTCAGATGTTCTCATTTCTTCGCTACCCAATACATTGGGCCGGAAAGTAGCCATTACCGGTCTGGCGGCAGGACACATCACCTTTGCAAAGGCTTTTCCTGCATAAATTGGCCGTGTAAAGACAAAATCTGCTCCCTGAAGTTCAACAGCTATGCAGTCAGTAATTAAACCAGTACCAATTCTTTCGGCCACCCGGGGGGCCAGATCCTTTCCAATAGCTGTATTGCCCATGAACAGTGCAGCTGGTTGATATTCTTTAACCAGGTCTGCTAAAACCTGTGCATATCCGTCAGTAGTATAGGTCTCCAGCTGAGGGTGTTCAGCGACAAAAACCTTGTTTACGCCATGTTCTGCAATTTTCTCAACAGCACAGGAAATATTGTTGCCAATAACCACTACACAAACTTCTTGTTTCAGGATGTGGCCATATTTAATGCCGGCTGACATCATTTCATAAGCTACTTTGCGCAGCTGTCCGTTGCGTTGTTCCGCAAAAACCCAAATGCCATTAGCCATTACAGCTTACCTCCCTAAAATTAATAAAATAAGACTAAATAAGTTTGGCCTCTTCCCTCAGCAAAGCAACAAGTTCTGCGGCAGTTTCAGAAGGTTCCCCCTGGAGCATCCGCCCGGATTTTCTTGCAGGTGGCATGAAGTACCCAAGGACTTTTGTCTTTGCACCTGTTGCGCCTACTTCTTCCGGCTTTAAGCCAAGGTCATTGGCTCCTAAAACCTTAAGCTCCTTCTTTTTGGCCTGCATGATCCCTTTCAGGGAAGGATACCTGGGTTCATTCAGTCCTTTTTGGGCAGTTATAAGTGCCGGCAAAGTTGCCTCCACTACTTCTACTGTACCGTCGGCTTCTCGATAAGCTACTACTTGGTTGTTGTTTAACTCTATTTTTGTTACTACGTTAACCTGAGGCAATCCCAATATTTCTGCTACCCTTGTAGCCACTTGAGCAGAACCGTCATCAATGGCAATTTGGCCTCCAAGCACCAGGTCATATCCTACTTGCTTTACAGCGGCTGCCAGAGCAACAGCCGAGGTATGCTCGTCTCCCCCATCAAACGCTGCATCCCGGAGCAATACCGCCCGGTCTGCACCCATGGCTAAAGCTTGGCGAAGTGCCTCTTCAGCTTTGCCCCCTCCCAGAGTAATCAGGATTACTTCACCAGCACCCAGTTTTTCTTTAATCCTGATTGCCTCTTCTATTGCATATTCATCATATGGGTTAATAATATGCTGAATCCCATCCGCGGAAATTTTGCCAGACCCGTCGACCACGATCTTAGCCTCGGTATCAAAGGTTTGCTTCATCAATACAACAATCTTCATAAATTCGCCTCCCAATTGAATTTACTCTTAGACAAAACCTTTGCTTCGCAACAATCTCGCTATCTCACCTCCAGATAAACATTTGCCATGCCATTTTTAACAATTCCGGCCTCCAGATAGAGTTTTAAACATTTTAACCATATTTTTCCCCAATAAGCGGCAGGCTTTTACTGTCAGACAGTCTTCCATTACTCCTTTAAACCAGAGAGGCTTGCCTTGCTCATCAGAATCTCTGTACAAAGTGCCCATTGTTCCGCTGGAAAACAAGGAACGGGGCTCAGCTTCCCCCCATGCCTCAAATCCTTCTACAAGGGTCAGCCCCTGGCTGCGAAGATATTTTTCCAAAAAGGCCAACGCAGCTTCCTGACCGCCGTGGCGCAAACCAGCCTGGACTAATGCGCCACCCACTTTTCCTTGCAGGGCGTTTCGAACCATGTGGAGGCTCCTTGTGCGGTCAATAAGAGTCTTTAATTGCCCGGTAACATTCCCAAAATAAACGGGGGACCCCAGCAAAATGCCATCTGCGTTGCGCATCTTTTCTAGCAATAAAGAGGTGTCGTCATTGGATATTGAACAGGCATCCTGTCTCAGACATTTGTTGCAGCCCTGGCAGTACTCAATCTTGAAATCGCTGATTTCGATCAACTCGGTTTGGGCACCAAGCACCTCGGCTTCCTGCAATGCAGCAGAAAGCATTTGAGCTGTGTTTTTTCCCTTACGGGGACTGCCGTTAATAGCCAGGATTCTCATTTCTATTCCTCCTCGTAATTTTCCAAGTTGTGCTGGGATATTTTCCGGTATGGCCAGGCACGATAGCTGCCGAGCAATTTTGCCGCCTGAACCTTGTTGCCTTGTGTAATATAAAAGCCTCTTTAATTGCCTTATTATTTCATTAAATTATTCAATTCTATTAATGCGTTATTTTTCCTGCAAACAAAACCATCTCCTTTTTGCCGTAAAAAGAACATAAAAAAACCGGGGCGTAATACCCAGGTTTTTGAAGGGATTTACTGATCATTTTTTGGCGCGCAAAGCTTCTTTGCGGGAAAGTTTCAGGCGGCCTTGCTGGTCAAATCCAATGGCTTTAACGAGTATTTCATCGCCTTCCCTTACCACGTCTTCAACCTTGCCGACACGTTCCTCTGCCAGCTGGGAAATGTGCACAAGACCTTCTTTGCCCGGAACTCCCAATACGCCAGGAATAACCTCAACGAATGCCCCAAAATCCATTATCTTGGTAACCTTTCCAACATAGGTTTTACCAACCTGGACATCCTGTATTAAACACTCAATGATGTGCATTGCTTTCTGACCTGCAGCCTGGTCTATTGCCGCAATGAAAACTCTGCCATCGTCTTCGATATCGATTTCCACTCCAGTTTCTTCAATGATCTTCTTAATAATTTTACCTCCCGGACCGATAATACCCCTGATCTTATCGGGGTCTATGACAGTCCGGATAATTCTTGGTGCAAAAGGAGACAGTTCCTTTCTGGGCTCCTTAATGGTTTCCAGCATTTTTTCCATGATATGCATCCTGCCCCGGTATGCTTGTTCCAGAGCTTTGTTTAGAATACTTTCATCGATGCCCTGAATTTTTATGTCCATCTGGAGGGCAGTGATCCCTTTTGCTGTGCCCGCAACTTTAAAATCCATATCGCCTAATGCATCTTCAATTCCTTGAATATCTGTCAGGATCGCAAACCCGGCATCATCTTTAATTAAGCCCATGGCGACACCGGCAACCGGAGCCTTGATAGGCACTCCAGCATCCATCAAGGATAATGTGCTGGCACAAACAGAACCCATTGAAGTAGAGCCGTTTGAACCCAGCACTTCAGAAACCAGGCGAATAGTATAAGGAAATTCTTCTTCTGACGGCAGCACAGGTTCCAAAGCTCTTTCAGCCAGGGCGCCATGACCTATTTCTCTCCGGCCTGGTCCGCGCATTGGCCTGGTTTCGCCTACACTAAACGGGGGGAAGTTATAGTGATGCATGTAGCGCTTAGATTCTTCAACCCCTAATCCGTCCAGGATCTGCTCGTCCCCAACTGCTCCAAGTGTGGCTACATTAAGTATCTGGGTTTCCCCTCTGACAAAAACCCCTGAACCATGAGTCCGCGGCAAAACACCAACTTCACAAGAAATAGGCCTGACCTCGTCCATTCCTCTGCCGTCAACTCTGAGCTTCTCCATGATCATCAAGTCCCGAACCACTGCTTTTTCTGATTTGCTAATAATTTCCTTGAATTTTTTTGCTAAATCAGGCGTTTGGGCCAGGCGTTCCTGATAGTCCTGTATAAGCCGGGCGAATAGATTATCCTTAACCTCATTGATTGCAGCTTCTCTTTGTAGTTTTTTCCATTTTTCTGAAATAGCAGTTTTGATAACCTGCAAAAGCTCAGGCTTAATTTTCGACTCCAGTTCCAATTCCAATTCGGCGTGAACGTCATTAGTCTCCAAGTTATTTTTAACTTTTGCCAATCCTAACGATAGTGCCTCGGTCCGGAATTCATCAATAAAGTGGACAATCTTTTTAATATTGTCATGACCTGTCATGATGGCATCCAGAATAACGGGTTCCGGCACCTCCCTGGCACCAGCCTCAACCATCATGACGGCATCACCTGTTCCTGCAACAACTAAATGCAAACTGCTCTTGTCGGCCATATCTAATGTTGGATTAATAATTATTTTACCGTCATTTAATCCGATGATTACCGCTCCAATAGTCTGCAAAAATGGTATTTCCGAAATAGCAAGTGCCGCAGACGCCCCAATTATTGCCAAAATCTCGGGAGGGCTGTTTTGATCAACAGACATAACAGTTGCAACAATATGCACATCATTGCGGTAATTTTTTGGAAACAAAGGTCTAATGGGGCGATCTATCAATCGTGAAGATAAGATAGCCTTTTCGCTCGGACGCCCTTCCCTTTTAATAAATCCCCCAGGGATCTTTCCAACAGCATAAAGCCTTTCTTCATAATCTACCGTCAACGGGAAAAAATCAATTCCTTCCCGGGGAACTGTAGATGCCGTAGCAGTAACTAAGACAACCGTATCTCCACTTTCTACTAACACCGCGCCCCCTGCTTGTTTTGCAAACCGGCCTGTTTCCAGATTAATAGTTCGATCTGCAAGGGACAATGATTTGCGCAGTATTGGCTGCATATTATCGGTCACGCTAATGATGCCCTCCTCTTCCCATTTTATCCACCTTGTAAGCTTCGACTTTTTTATTATTATTTCCTTCATCATGTGTAAAAAATACCAGCAAAACAAGAGAAAAAAAAAGAGGGGCTTATCGCCCCTGCTTACCTTCTAAGCCCTAACACTTCAATCATATGTCGATATCGTTCAACTTCACTGTTTTTGAGATAATTAAGCAGCCCTCTGCGCTGGCCAACCATTTTCAGCAACCCGCGACGGGAATGATGGTCTTTTTTATGAAAACGCAGATGTTCCGTCAAATGGTTGATTCTTTCCGTTAAAATTGCAATCTGGACTTCCGGGGAGCCGGTATCATTTTCATGCAACCTGAACTTTTCAATCAGTGCCTGCTTTTTTTCGCCGGACAAAGACATACAACTTCACCTCCTTCTTTTCCTAATCCCCACAAGCCAAGAAAAAAGCCGGAGTACAATCTTCCTAGCAGATGGTTCATTTTTTACCCGTGTCTATTATACTTAAATAATTAGAAAGAATCAACTTCCTTATTGCCCACAAGGTGCCCACAAGGGGACGGTTCTTTTGTGTTCTTATGGTAGATACCTGTGCTGCTTTTTTTTCTTGCGGCTCTTGGCATACCATCACCCCTCGTTTTGAGGGTAGCATATAAAGGATTATTTTGTCAACACAGAAATCACGGTAGGAACGCCCGTTACCGGGCGCCCCCCGCACAGATCCGTACGTGAGGAATTACCTCATACGGCTCTTACCTCGGGTATGTGACGCAAAGCCTTTCGCTGGGATATGGATGCAG